>ENA-UOOI01000026-UOOI01000026.1-fermentation-metagenome-genome-assembly--contig:-NODE-26-length-197287-cov-53.920419_pt1 | contig 197287 bp, 160 predicted proteins | sample MGYA00245779_ERZ724027 | MGnify/ENA primary metagenome ERZ724027 (study PRJEB28704, sample SAMN03018318) | fermentation metagenome | biome: anthropogenic terrestrial biome; feature: soil...
GAATTCTAAACTGTTTTTTTTAAAACTGCTTCTTTAATGTTTATTTTCTAAAGCTTATTCTATACTTACTGTTTCTTTTAACATATCTTCTTGTACAGAATGTTTTATTGGATTTTTGGCAATCGATTTTATTATCTTATCTGCTTGAGCGCAGCGAAACAGATCTCGTGCTCCCGAAACGAAACTCGGGTGTGCGAGCCTTCGGGAATTCTGGATCGCTGTCATGCTCACTCTATATCTCTCTTAAAATCTGTTTTAATAATGTTTTAACACAGTTTTTTTTGAAATTGCTTCTCTAAAACTGCTCTTCTAAAACTGGTTTCCAATACTACTTTTCTTAAAGTTTTTTCTCTCTTCTCTAAGTTCTCTTTCTTTTCGCACATTTCCTTGCAAAGTAAGTTTTATTATTTTTATTGGTAACCAGTTATATTATTTTACCTGCTTGAGAAACTATAGACGCCTGTGACTACAGTCGCGAGAGCTGTCACCCTGCCTCACGCCGCTTTTCAAGCATATCTAAATCGAGTTAATGTCTTTGATCTCCATAAGAACACCACGATCACAGCCGTGATAGCAATGAGCCCATAGCCGATAGCCCCGTCGTACAGCTGGAAGGCTGAACGACTACCGGGAAATATGCTCCTTCCAGTATTGGTCACGGCATGAAAGAGTATGGCTGCAAAGACGCTTTTTCCAGTGTTGTTATAAAGCCAGACGGTCAGAATCCGGAAACTTACGGCCAGTATAAATCCTCCCCATATAAACAATCCCAGAGTCATGCCCATTGAAAGCATCGACGGGAAATGCCATACAGCATGGATCAACCCAATGATGAGACTGGCTGTCAGTGCGGTGTATCGGACTTGCATAGGATCGGTGACGTATCCCGAATAGCCAAGCTCTTCACCTGCAGCGGCTAAAAAGAACACAATAAAGAGGAGCGGCGTCAGAAGGGGTGGGTTCCAAACAGTTGGGACCGGTAGTCCGACGAGACGCATTATCATGTAGGTCAGCACGTAGATAAACGGCATCAAGAAAATGATGGGAACATACCAGATTTTTTTCGTAATCCTCTTATAATCGAAGGTTCTTTTCAACAGATTCTTTACCCCAAAAAGCCTCTCTTCCTGGTACACAAGGATGGATGCCGCTACCATCGGAGAAAAAGTAGCCACAATGTCTGTCACGGGAAGATTATCCACTGGAAGCTTCATCGGATAAATGACATTAAGCACCCAAAGCGGAATAGAAAGAGAGTAAACCAATATAAAGAAAAGAAGTGGTGACCTTTTTGATGTGTTGTTGTTTACGACTTGCAGTCCTCTTGAAGGATGGAAGAGCCTATCTGAAAATCGCTGTGTTTTATCTATAACTTTTAATTGAAGTATGTATTATTAGAACGGATATAGGGATACTATAGACCTATGTAATTCTTACATATTCTTACATATGCTACTTTTCATATGCTATTGTTGTGACTTTTCGGATAGGTTCTAAGTAAATTAATAATATGTTTCTTAAGCTTCTCCATGGACAAACCGCCTCAGAGAAATATTCTGAGGCGCGTTGGAGATTACTTATTTTTAATAAAGCTTTTACAAATGGTTCATTCATATTTTAAAAGTAGATGCAGTAACATTCGCCCTTACTCGCGGATCTGCTGTGCCAGATAGTTCTGGATACCTATCTGGTTAATCTGGTCCATCTGGGCCTCTATCCAGTCGATATGTTCTGTTTCTTCCTTAAGGAGTGACTCAAGAAGCACTTTAGTGTCGTTATCTCCTAGTTCTGTTGCCAGACGGATGGCTTGGTTATAGCCTTTAATAGCTCCCTCTTCTGCCCAGTGGTCATGACCATGCATTTTTGGTACCTGATCGCCGATACGAATTTCGCTCAAATTGCTGACTATGGGCCTTCCCTCAAGGAAGAGAATGCGCTCAATCAGCTTCTCTGCATGCCTCATCTCGGTAATAGCTCGTTTCTCGATAACGTCTCCAAGCCGTTCGTAATTCCAGTTTTCACACATCTCGGCATGAACAAAGTACTGGTTAATAGCTGCCAGTTCATCTGCCAGACGAGCGTTCAAACAATCAATTAGTTTCTGGTCCCCTTTCAAAGATATACCCCCTTACAAAGAAATTACGGTTTTTATATTTATACTTAAACTTTACAATAAGTTTTTATATATTTGTCCAACTCTTCAGAACGTCACTAAATCATCTTTTAATTAACGTAACTCAGGCTATCTAGAACCCATTTCATTCTTAAGCATCAAAAGTTCTTGGTCTCCTCTGAATATTATGCGGCACACATTATATAAACAAATCGAATATAAATGGATTAAGAATTAATAAATTTTGCCTCAGTTAACTATAAAAGCTCAAATATAATGTTAAATTTCAAATACTGGGCGCAAAAAATACAGACGAGTCTCTTTTGATTATTGATACAATTTGATGCTTAACTATTTTTCTAGAGTTTGGATTCTTCAAATATTATAAAAATAGTATAAAATTGTTAAATATCATGAAGTCTTTAATTATTCTAGGGGACATAGTATTACTGGTGAAAAGCAAATCAATCCAGAAAGCGAGAGTAGGTTCAGGTATAGACTTCGTAAGTGGCGAGAGACGAGTGTGGCTTCACAAGTGTGACAGATCAGAACCTTGATGATAGTTCTACACACCACACTTAATCGGATCAATTAGGATCAATTAAAACTAGGTAAACATAGATGAAGAAATTTTAACGCAGGAATTCATTTCTGAGATGTGTGAGTTTATCAAGGATGAAACAAAGACTTTTACTACCGCTTAATGGAGAAATATACTTTAAAAGGTTAAGTCTAGGCGATGGTATATTTGAAGTCTACCGCGTAATCCGATTAATCCTGATCCTTATTTATCAAAGATGAGATCAATGAACTTTAACCATTTCAATTTGCTGTAGTTTCGAACTATCCTGTTTATCCTAAAAACAGGATTTTATTTTTTGATAAATTTATTTAAATAAAAATCAAGCATATGATTATTGAGGGTAAGTTATGGATTACATTGAAACCTGGAAAGAGGTTATGCAAAGCCCATCTGATTTTTACAGGGAAATGCCAAAGACCGGAGGATATGCTGATCCACTCACCTTTGCAGCGATTAGCTTCATCATATATGCGCTTTTAACTGCACTTTTAACCGTACTCTTTGGACATGCTATGTATATGGGCGGCATGTATGGTGGAATGTACGATGGGATGTATGGTGGGGCTAGAGGGTTCGGTTTCTTTGCGATACTTATGACTGTGATTTTCACACCTATCGCAGGTATTATCTCTCTCTTTATCGAAGCTGCAATACTTTATATAATTTATAAAATTCTTGGGGGTACGGGAAGTTACGAGGGCACTGTAAGATTTATCTGTTATGCAACTGCTGTGCTAGTACTTTCCTGGATTCCTTTTCTTGGCTGGATTGTCGGGATTTATGGGATATACCTCTATATTGTAGGAGGCATGTATGTACACGATGTAAGTATGACAAGATCCGTAATAGCTGTAATCCTGCCCGTTTTACTGGTGTTCTTGTTTATGGCCATTATTATCGCAGGTCTATTTGCTTTATCAGGACTATTTCCTTTCCAGACAATTTTGTAATGGACTTATTCTTTATAGGAAAATCCACGCCATTTTTGTATGCTAATTAGTTAAAAACTTGGATAAGTTCTCTTGAACTAAATATTTATATATTAGAACCTCCTTTAATTGCATCTACACGAGCATTAAAATAACCAAATGTGCCAAGATGGCGGAGCGGCTACGCAATCGCCTGCAGAGCGATTTCATTCCGGTTCGAATCCGGATCTTGGCTTTAATTAACTAATTTCGCTTTCCGCAGTAAATTTTGAGTATATATTTTCCTACTGTCAACCTCCAAGCTAATATGAACTTATTGAGTTTCTACAAAGGAAATAAAAATATCTACCTTGGTCTATTTAGAGACTAAAAAGGTAGCATTCAATTTCCAGCGTAGATCTAAACAGTGCCAAGATGGCGGAGCGGCTACGCAATCGCCTGCAGAGCGATTTCATTCCGGTTCGAATCCGGATCTTGGCTTTTCTCAAAATCCTTTTTCTTTTAATTAACCATCCTCTGTAAATTGAAAACAACTATTTCTCAAACTCCTTATAAAAGATACTGGATTTTGCAAATAAGGGCAGGAAGGATAAAGGAAATTTCAGGACTTTTTTCGAGAAGCAGGATTGATGGGACCCCTGACAATACCGAGGCTCTTTTTGAACTGCTGGATTTGGTAGAAAGCCTGCTTACCGCATGCTGTTGATCTACTGAATGACTGGAGACTATCAATTTCCTGCTTGTAAAAATTAGGACAAAATATCTGCTGGCCAATTTCTTGCAGGTATAAAATCTGCGCCCTTGAATGTGTCCAAGATCCTTCTTTAATAGGGGAAGTCTTAAGCCCCAAAATTTCCAAATTTAATTTCAAAATCGAAATTCTGAGGCTCTATTGTAGCTGAAAGAAACCTTCAGCGCGATACGAGATTATTTATATAAAGCTGCCATTTAGCAGGCAAAAGGGTTATCCCCTATCCTCGGCTTGATGGTAAATCTGTTTAAATTATGGACTGTCAAAAAATTATGGGCCATCAAAACGATTATCACTTATCTATACGTTTATCTCGGACATAACACTTATCAAATTATGAGGTCAAATATGTTTCAAATAGGAGAAGCATTGATGGGGCAGGGCGCAGAACTTGCCCATGTTGATTTGATGATAGGAGACAAGGGAGGACCTGTAGGACAGGCTTTTGCAAATGGTCTTACCCAGCTTTCAGCCGGCCACACTCCGCTCCTGTCCGTTATCAGGCCTAACCTGCCTCCCAAACCTTCAACCCTTATTATCCCAAAGGTTACGGTAAAGAATATGGAGCAGGCATCAAAAATTTTTGGACCTGCCCAGACAGCGGTTGCAAAAGCAGTAGCAGACTCAGTCGAAGAAGGTGTGATCTCGAAGGACCAGGTTGAAGACCTTGTCATTGTAGCCAGTGTCTTTATCCACCCTGATGCCCAGGATTACAACAAAATCTACAGGTACAACTACGGAGCTACAAAGCTCGCACTCAAGCGCGCTCTCGACAATTTCCCGGACATTAATACAGTTCTTGAGGAAAGCAACAAATCTACCCATGCAATTATGGGATTCAAGGTTACAAGACTGTGGAATCCACCTTACCTTCAGATTGCTTTTGACAATCCTAACCTCGAATTTGTGCTCTCTGCCATTTCACAGATTCCTAAGAGCGATCATGTCATAATCGAAGCAGGCACCCCTCTTATCAAACGCTATGGGGTGGATGTCATTTCGAAGATCAGAGATGTAAGGGCTGATGCCTTTATCGTAGCTGACCTAAAAACCCTCGACACAGGAAACCTTGAAGCAAGAATGGTTGCCGATGCTGCAGGAGATGCCATTGTTGTCTCTGCGCTTGCCCCGATCAGCACTATTGACAAGCTCATTGAGGAAGCCCATAAGACAGGTATCTATGCAGTCATGGACACGCTTAACCAGCAAGACCCGATCTCTGTTTTAAAGCAGCTTAAGGTCATGCCTGATATCATTGAACTCCACCGTGGAATCGATATTGAGGGTACCGAACACGCCTGGGGTAATATCGAAGAGATCAAGAAAGTCGCTCCAAAAGCTCTGGTTGCTGTTGCAGGTGGGGTTCGTCTTGACAAGGTGCCTGTGGCCCTGAACCAGGGCGCTGACATTCTTGTGGTGGGACGTGCGATCACCAACGCAAAAGATGTCAGGGAAGCTGCCGAGCAGTTTATCAACAGCCTTAACAAACCAGAAATTGACCAGTTCAGGATCATGACAGACTTCTGAGCAGGTTTAAAAGCTAAAGTTTAAGTATTCCCGAAAAAGTATTGCTAAAAAGTAACTATGCAGTACTTTTGGCAGAAATCTATCAGAGAAAGCGTTGAAAAAGTTTTGAATTCGCGCTTTCCATTTCTTTTCATTTTTCAGGAGGGGATTATCTTGGGTTTACCATTTATTTTATTGAACTATAAGACTTATTTACAGGGTACAGGCAAGGGGGCAGTGGAAATTGCGAAAGCCTGTAAAGCCGTGTCCGAGGAATCAGGGATCGAGATCGCAGTAGCTCCCCAGCTTCCGGATATTTACAGAGTAGCCTCGGAAGTTGAACTTCCGGTTTTTTCCCAGCATCTGGATGGGGTAGGAGCAGGAAGTTTTACAGGCCATATTTTCGGAAAAGCCATAAAAGAAGCAGGAGCTGTAGGAACTCTGATTAACCACTCTGAAAGGCGTCTAACCCTTGCGGAGATCGAAGCGTCGCTTCAGGCTGCAAAGAAATTCGGACTCAGGACAGTTGTCTGTACTAACAATGTTCCGACAACTGCAGCAGCTGCAGCCCTTGGCCCGGATTATGTTGCAATTGAGCCCCCTGAACTCATAGGGAGCGGAATTCCTGTCTCAAAGGCTGACCCTGAAGTTGTTAGCGGTTCAGTCAAGGCAGTTGCAAAAATTGATTCCCGGGTAAAAGTACTTTGCGGAGCCGGAATTTCGAAAGGTGAAGATCTCAGGGCAGCCCTTGACCTTGGCTCTCAAGGCGTGCTTCTGGCGTCTGGAATTGTGAAAGCTAAAGATCCAAAAGCTGCACTGGAAGACCTTATCAGTCTGGTTTAAAGTTTCAGAAGGAAACTTCATTCCCAAAACTTCAGTCACCTTTTCTTTTTTCGTTTCCGATCCCTAATTTTCCTGTGCAGCTTTTTTAATTATTGATAAGCCAGAACTAGAGGCTTAATAGCTCTCTTATCTCCTATTTCAATAAGAGCTAAGGCAGTTTCATCCTTGAGCTTCTGGTTATCCGTTTTCAAATTCTCTATAAGCGGATCAACAGCCACTTCTCCCATATCTATAAGGGCCCCTCTCGCATTAGCTCCAAACTCTCGATCTCCCAAGTTTTCTACAAGCCTTCCTATAGCTTCCTGGTCTTTAGTTCTTGCGAGGGCAAGAAAAACTTCATTTCTAGTGCTCTCATGCATAGTTTTGTCATCAAGCACCTTTTTGAGGGCCTCTACAGCTCTGGGATCTTCTATATTTCCCAGGGCTGAAGCTGCAGCTGTCCTGACTTCAAGCGCCTCTTCTTTATCGTTCAGTATGCCGATTAAAATCTCCGTAGCATCAGGACTTCTTATTTCTCCAAGGGCGAGGACAGCACTTTTTCGGACATCGGGGTTTGCATTTAGGGAATTCTTTTTTTGGCCTTCAGAGTCCTTTCCAGTTTCCAGGGTTTCTATCAGGGGATTTACTGCAGTCTCATTTCCCATTCTTCCGAGTGAGAGGGCTGCACTGCTTTTTACCCTGATTTTCTGATCTCTCAGTCTCTCGATAAGATAGGGCACTGAGCTTTCTTCTCCTATCTTCCCAAGGGCAATTGCAGAACTGCTTTTAACATATTCGCTATTACTATCTTTCAATTCTTTCATCAGAGGCTCTACTGCCCTCTCATCCCCAATGTCTCCAAGTGCAAGGGCTGCACTGGCTTTCGCCATAGTATAATCCCTTATCAGAATCTCAAGTATGGGATCTACTGCGGTTTTTTCTTTCATTTCTCCAAGAGCCATTATAGCCGCAACTCTTGTACTTCCCTTCCCACTTTTAAGTGCTTTAAAGAGTTTTTCGGTTTCGCTTCCTGGTTCTTCAGGTCCGAGATCTGAAAGTGCAATCGAAGCATAGGCACTCGAGTTCTGTATTTCTGCGTTAAGGGCTTCTTCCAGAGCACTTGCTCCTCCTCTGTAATCCATATTAATGGAATTTGCAATGTATTTTCTCATGGCTTTATCTTTTGCTTCTATAGCCCTCAGGGTACCCTCCGAGATCCCTTGTTTCCATTCATCGGCTGTATTCTCCTTTACAGCCTTATTCGAAGCTTCGATTTTCTCAAAATTCTCGGAAAGGATGTTTTCTGCTCTATCATCTCCAGTTTTAAGAAGCGCAAGGAGCATGTAACTGTTTACTTTTTCCGAATTTGAAGGGTTTAATTCGATTTTTTCAACAAGATTATTTGCTGCAAGCTCTCCAAGCTTCCCAAGTTTGTCAGCGGCGCCCAATCTTGTTTCATGGTTGCCCGCTTCCAGCCTATTTGTGATATTTATTACAAGATCTTCGCCTGTAACCCCAGCTCCGATTTGCGTGTATGCTTCGTTTCCCCTAAATTCCATGAGCCTATCACTATTTATAAGAAGTGAGAAAAATATAGAAAGAGTGATAAGGACAAATAAAAGAGAGACTCTCCATTTAACTTTGGACATCATATCATAATTTTTTTTATTGTTTATAGTGTTTTCTCTCCGTGTTAATACAGACTTTTCAGAATGCCTACTTCTCAGAATATGGACTTCTCTGGAAAAAAGTTTTTATCTTTTCGGCCTCAGATTTTTCTCTCTTATCCTGCATCCGAGACCACAAAGAAGGGCTATGATATTGGTTTCAACAGAATCGGCGTTGCAATCCCCGAAAACCTTTATCCTGTATGTGACAGCCAGCCTTTCAACTTCATTTTTTTCTTTTTTGATTTCTCCCCTATTAGATTCCTTACAGTCTCCCTTATTAAATTTCTTACAGTCTTTCTGATTAAGTCCTTTATAGATGTCACTTATTTCGCAGGTTATAAGCTGTTTGTTAGTGCCTATAACGTTTAGGATAACTTCAGGGTCAGCTCCTTCAGGAATAAGGACTGAAATATCCCTAGTAGAGTGTTCGAGATTTTCTTTTCTCCATTCCTGCAATTCGGATTCCGAAAGCAGGCGAAGATTTTCAAGCTTAAGTTTTACGAATTTATTTTTTATATGAGGAGAAGTGCCTTTTGAGATCAGTTTTGCAAGAATAATTTCATCAGGCCCTACCTTTTCCAGAGTGCCTACATGGGTTTTTCCGGAATAAAAGTGAGTAAACCCACAGACTTTTCCAATGGAGCTAAGGATGGTCTCATATTCGGCTATTCTGGAATTGATTAGTTTGTCGGATTTACGCAGGGCATGAGCCGTATCTCCGTACTGTAGAGCAGCAGCTTTCATTTTTTTCACAAAGCCTTCCTTGTCATGGGCTCGCACAAGCCTTGAAAGCTCTTCACATTCCTTGATAAATGCATCATGCACTTCCAGAACTCCGGGATTTTCCATCTGGATAAGGGCATACAGATAGGGGTTCTGGCCAAGAATCCTGCCTACGAAGTCCAGCATTATGTCATAGACCGGGCTTACAAATTTTCTGGATCTTTTTACGTCGAAATTTAACCTGTCAATGGTTGTTCCTATAGTAATATAGGCAAAATGAGTAAGCCCCTGCACAACCGAAACAAGCCTGTCATGTTCGGCTGCAGTAGTAATTTCAACATGCGCCCCACCTTCCTCAAAAAGCTCTCTTATTATTGGGAACCACTTTTCCGAACGCCCCTTTACGGGAACGAGAATGACAGTCTGACCTTGAATAGTGGGAATTGTCGGGCCGAACATTGGATGGGTGCCCAGAATTTCCACATCGGAAGGGGCGAATTTTCTCATGACTTCTAAAGGCTTCACCTTAATAGAAGTGAAGTCCATAAGAAGGCTTCCAGCTTTCATTTTAGGGGCAAATTCCTTAATGGTCTCTTCCGTTACATTGATTGGCACCGAAACTATTACTATGTCACTTATTGGAACAGCTTCTTCGAGGTCCGAGGCAAAAGGAACTTCCAATTTTCTTGCAATTTCCGTTTTTCCCCCTTTTCCCCAGATTGTAACTTCGTAATCTCTCTCTTTGAAAAAACGGGTAAACCACTGTCCCATTTCTCCGGTTCCACCAAGGATAAGAACTTTTGTTTTTTCAGAATTTTGATTCATAATAGTCTGGCTCCTAGGTTCCAGATCAATATTCAAGCGCGCAAAGGTTCTATATCAACATTCAAGCCTGTAAAGCCTCCAGAACGGTTTTTTTCATAAGTTCGACTGGAGGTTCGATTCCTGTCCAGAGCCTGAAAGCCTCAGCTCCCTGATAGACAAGCATTGAAACTCCACTCACGGGTTTTGCACCTGAGGCTTTTGCTTCTTTTAAGAGCCTGGTTTCTAGGGGGTTATAAACAATATCAAAAACAGTAAGGCCAGAATGGAGCTCTTCTGCTGTTGCAATAGTAGTGTCTGCATTTGGATGCATTCCAAGAGTCGTGGTGTTGATCAGGACATCAGCATCCTGCAACAGAGTTTTTAATCCTGAGAGTCCTCTTCCCTCTACTTTTCCGGGAAGGGCTGTGGCTGAGATATCTTGTGCAAGCTCAATTGCCCTTCCTTCGGTCCGGTTTATTACTATGATTTCAGCGCCATCAGCCGCAAGCTGAAACGCAATAGCTCTTGCTGCTCCGCCTGCCCCTGCAACAACGATTTTAGACCCCCTTATTTCCACTGCAGCTTCTCGAAGCGCCTGTTTTGCTCCTAATCCATCGGTATTGTATCCTTTTATTTCTCTGGTTTCCCCGAAGACGATAGTGTTTACAGCCCCTATCCTTTCAGCCAGTGGATCAAGTTTTATGCAATCAAGTTTCAAAGCCACCTCTTTTAAAGGCACTGTCAGGTTCAGCCCTCCAAAGCCCATAGCCTCAGCTCCGAGAATTGCTTTTTCCAGCTTATCGGGTCTGACCTTGAAAGCGTGATAGATGCAGTCCATTCCAATGGCTGAAAAAGCCGAATTATGCATTATAGGAGAAAGAGAGTGGGCTATAGGGTCTCCAAATACACCAAAAATTTGTTTCATTCAAGCAGCTCCATTATCTTTTTTACTTCATCCACCTGAAATTGTCCGGGAGCCGCAGGAACTGTACCTTCGACAGAGGCATATGTCAGAACCGAACCGTAAAAAGGAGCAATTACCCTTGTATGTTTCCCGAGCTTACCCATAGCAATCGCACACACAGTGCCGCCAGCCTCCCTGGCATCCAGTGTAGCTCTTAACAGGTTAAGTACATCTTTCATCGAGTGCGGCATAACAGCAAGTTTCACGATATCTGCACCTGCTAGAAATGCTTCTTCAAAAGTAATTTTCATTTCCTGAAATGCCGGAGTTTTTAAGAAATCATGGGAGGAAATAATTACGGTTTTTCCGCAGGTTTTTGCCGCTTTTATTATCTGGTCTCTTGCTTCTCTTCCGGCAGAGAGCTCGATGTCTACCGCATCTGGCCCGGCTTCCAGGGAAAGAAGATTTGTAAGAAGCCCAATTCTCTCGGCTTCTTTTCCTTCCCATTTTCCTCCTTCCGTATTGGAGCGGTTTGTAAGAATTACCGGAAGCTTGGTCTCGGATTTTATTTTTCTGATTGTTTCTGCAGCTATCTCCAAGTCCTTTATTCCAAGCAAATCCAGTCGGATTTCGAGAAGATCAGCTCCCATTTCGGCGGCCTTTTTTGAAGTTTCAAGGGGATTCTCAAGGATTACTGCGACAACTGCGGCTTTTTTCTCAAGGTCAAGCGGGCCAATATGAATCATTGCTTGCTCGGACCTCCTTTTCTATGAATAATTGCTTCCTTTTGACAGATCTTTTCTCTATCTTTGGTAGCTCACTTCTCTATTTTTGACCGATTACTTTTCTGTCTTTGGTAGCTTACTTCTCTATAATCGTCTCTTCGATCTTTTTCCCGAAATGCCTGGCTCCCTCTTCTAGGCTGACTAGGACCTCATCGCCTTTCTTGAGTTTGGCAACTGAGATGGGATTCCCGTCTTTTCCGACCAGCTTGATTGTTTCGGCATTTTGCAGGATAGCGCTCAGAGTCCTGTCTCCTGCTTTTGCTTCAATAAGCATAAGAGGACGGCTTTCGATCTTGACTCTGCCTACAATACCTTCTCTCTGTTTCCCTTTTGAATCTACAATGGTTACAGCATCTCCGGTCTGAAGCTCCGAGAGATAGCGGGTTCTATCGCCTATTTTGATATAAGAGTGAACTGCCCCTGCATTTACCCTGAATGGGCGGGCTGCCACATATGGACTATCATCGGATTCGGAGTTTACCAGGAACATCCCGCTTGCCTGAGAACCTATGAGCATGCCTTCTCCCTTCTGCATGAGGTTGCACGTATCCACACAGACTCGGTCTCCCATTCCAAGAGGGTCTACCCGGGTTATAACTGCAGACTCAAGCTCGGTACTTTCGTTTTCCAGCTCCCTTGCAGCCAGGATAGTATCTTTTATATCCTGAGGGTCTCCACTGTCAAGAAGAACTCCATCAGCTCCTATTTCAAGGGTCTGAAAAGCAAGCCTTGCTTCTTCGGCACTCTTTACTCCGAAAATAATTTTCACTTTATAACTCTGAAGTTCAGCTATCAGGTTTTCAAGAGGGATAACTTTCCAGTCCGTGCCCGTCACAATCAGGAAGTCACAGACCTTTCCCAATTCGGCTGCGAAATGCTCATAGCGTTTGTCCCTTATAACGACATATCCGCCAACAGCCACTCCTTTATCCCTTAGAAGAGTTGCCGCGTTTATATCAAGAGAACCCTGAGTTTCAAGAGGCAAGGGTTTTGCCCCATCGCCTTCTCCTCTTTTTCCAACGACAACGATCTCAGCCCCGGATTTATTGTCACGCCCAAAGGTTGCTACTGGAATATTTCCCAGCTCCCTGACTTTCTCGACATTTCCTGGGTTTACAAGTACGCAGTCTGCTCCTGATTCAAGGCCTGTTGTAATCCTTTCTTTCTGTTGTTCCCATCCACCTTCATCGGCTTTTATCCACACGCTTTTCTTTTTCAATGGCTTCAACCCCGGTAAACTTTCAGTTTTTTACTCAGGCCTTTTCCCTTTTCAACTTCTGTTTCAGGTTCTGATCTTGCTTTTCAATATCTTGCTTTTATTTAAGCTGTTCGAGGGCTTCTTCTACAGGTCTTCTATGATGCACGATTTCACAAATAGCCCGGGTGAGTCTGACAGGATCCCTATGCTGAAAAACATTTCTTCCGATTGCAGCTCCTCTAGCTCCGGCTTCCATTGCCCCGTCAATCATCTCCAGAAGTTCTAGATCCGTTGAGGTTTTAGGTCCTCCTGCAATAACTATAGGCACGGGGCAGCCTCTGACAACGTCTCTAAAGCTATCAGGATCTCCGGTGTACACAGTTTTTACAACATCAGCTCCAAGCTCGGCTCCAATCCTTGCAGCATGTGCTACATTTACAGGGTCATGTGGGTTGGTAATTTTCTTTCCTCTGGGGTACATCATAGCAAGGAGAGGCATACCCCATTCCGTACAGTCTCTGGAAATTTTCCCTAACTGCTCAAGCTGGTCAGCTTCGGTTTCAGAACCTACATTGATATGCATGGAAACAGCATCGGCACCCATTTTAATTACTTCTTCCACTGTACAGACCTGGACCTTGGCATTTGGGTCGGGGCTCAGGGAAGAAGAACCATTTATATGTACGATAAGGCCTATGTCGTGGCCGTATCCACGGTGTCCGTATTTCACCATTCCTTTCTGCATAAGGACGGCGTTTGCTCCTCCTTCGGCAACTCTGTTCACTGTATCGGTAACATTGATAAGCCCTTCAATAGGCCCGTCTGAGATCCCATGATCCATGGGAATGATGACCATGTTTCTGCTTTCCCGGTTCATCAGCCTTTCTATTCGTATCTTTTTACCAATTTCTGACATTATAATCTCCTTCGAGCGCAAACTGTTCTCAAATTATTATGGATTGTGTTTGTTTTAACCATGTGCTAGCATGTCACACACTAACACTAACTTATATTTAAACTTATTCCACCCGACTTTAAGACAACTATACACTCTAATAGGGATAACCATTATTGAACTTTCCTGTATTCTAATGCTCTATAATGAGCATATCTCGTACTTCTCTTTTGGCTAGAATATTTTGCTAAAAATTAGTAGAGCCATTAAGTAGAGCCATTAAAATCATTCTTCAACTCATAAAACAAAACCGAATTCAAAGCTTATTGTTTTGCGAAAACAGATACAATGAACTTCGAGACATAAGAAAATTAAAAGATTTTTATTCTTTTCTGGATTTTGCTCGCATTCAACAGTTAATGGAATTTGGGCAATTTTGATGGTCCTAGAAGATATTAAAAAGCATCAGAATTGAAATAGAGTAGGCTCGACTATAAACTTACAGCTCATAGCGTTAGAAAAATATTAGAAAAATATAACTATATAAAATACCGGTAAAATAAAACCATACAAAAATACAATCATAAAAAATAAGAACCGAAGGAATCATGAAAGGAAGGAACTATGAAAGAGCTGAAAATTCTTGTTATTAATAATTATGGACAATTCTGCCACCTTATTAATCGGGCTGTTAGGGATCTTGATGCTGATACGAAAATAATTTCCAATACAACTCCTATTGAGGATATTCTGGCAGAAGAGCCAGATGGGCTGATCCTAAGCGGCGGACCTGAAATGGAAAGGGCAGGCTTATGTTTTGACTATATCCGGGAAATCGATCTTCCTATTCTTGGAATCTGCCTTGGGCATCAGGCGATTGCCCTGGCATACGGGGGGCACGTTCATGCAGGGAAAAAAGGCGGGTATGCGGAGGTTGAGATAGAGGTGCTCGAAGAAGATGACATTCTGCGAGGGCTTGGGCCCAAGACTACTGTGTGGGCTTCACACGCGGACGAGGTTGCCATTCTGCCTGAAGGCTTTATCCAGCTTGCCCGTTCGAATATCTGCGAGATTGAAGCCATCCACCATCCTACAAAACCAATTTACGGCGTTCAGTGGCATCCTGAGGTTTCACATACCGAAAAAGGAGAAGAATTGCTCACGAACTTCCTTGAGGTTTGCGAGCAGTATTAAGATCCTAATTAACGTTTCAAGAACTCAATTATATCTCAGAAACTCAGAAATGTCCTGTAAATTAGATAATTAATGTGCTCTTTAAATGATCAAAAAGAGAAATAAAAAGTCTGTATGTCGGTAAGTCTGTATATCGGTAAGTCTGTATATCGATAAAAAGGAGCTCGGGGATAAGTTACATCCCGAGTTTTTTCTTCATCATCTTCTGAATATTGAATTTTCCGCCTCTAAAGCCTTTTAGAGCTGTCTGCATGGTTTTGTGGTATTTCAGAAGCTCCCTTACTTCTTCAGGGCTGCAGCCCGAACCTCTTGAGATCCTTTTAATTCGGGAACCGCCTATGAGCTTGGGGTCAGTCATTTCTTCTTCTGTCATGGAGTCCATGATAATTCTGTAGTTCTTCATCTTGTCACTTGTAGCCTGGAACATCTCATCTGAGAGCTTAACGCCTCCCATTCCCATTGGCAGCATGGACATAATCTGTTTGAGAGGTCCCATCTTGTTCATGGCTTCAAGCTGCTTGTACATGTCTTTGAGGGTAAACCGTCCCTGCATCAGGGCTTCGACATTTACGTCTTCTTCGCTCAGGGTCTCTTCAGCTTTTTCCATCAGGCTTTTGAGGTCTCCCATGCCAAGTAGCCTTGAAATGAACCGGTCAGCCTCAAACTTCTCAAAATCTTCCGGGGTTTCGCCAACACCGATAAAGGCAATAGGGGCTTTCGTTTCGGAAACAGCAGACAGGGCTCCGCCTCCTTTTGCGGTTCCGTCAAGTTTCGTTATAATAACGCCTGTAATTCCTACTGAATCATTAAAGGCGTGAGCCTGCTGGCTTGCCTGCTGTCCAATCCCTGCGTCCAGCACCATGAACTTGTGGTTTGGCTTTGCAACGGCATTGATCCGTTCCATCTCATCTATGAGCTCGGCTTCAAGGGCGTGCCGGCCTGCAGTATCAACGATTTTCACGTCGTATTTTTCCAGGGTTTTGAGTCCTTTTCTGGTGATTTCGACAGCATCGGGATTGTTTTCTTCTCCATAGAAAGCCACATTAAGCTTCTCACAGAGGGTTTTAAGCTGGTGGTATGCCCCAGGTCGGAAGGTATCTGCAGCGATAACTCCTGCTTTGAGTCCTTTTCGCTGGAAGTAACGGGCAAGCTTTGCAGTACTTGTAGTTTTTCCGCTTCCCTGAAGCCCAACCATCATTATAATCTGCGGCTTGAGCTGGATCTCAGCTCCCTTGCCAATAATTTCCATCAATTCCTGATATACAATGCGGATTACGTGCTCCCTAGGGTTCATACCTGCAGGAGGGTCTTCTTTCATTGCACGCTCTTTGATTTTCTGGGACATTCCCATAACAAGTTTTACATTCACATCGGCCTGGAGCAGAGCTCGCTGGATATCTTTTACTACTTCATTGACCGTGCGCTCATCAATTCGCCCCGCGCCGATCAGTTTCTTGAGCGCCCCCTGTAAGGAGTCTCCAAGTTTTTCCATTACCATATGAAAGTCATCCTGCTCGATTTTTAAGGATAAATGAAAAGATACTCACACTTTTTGACCTTGTGTAAGAAAGTAGCCTTCCTTAATAAGCCTTGAGTTCTAATAGCTTAAAAAAGGATAAATAGATAGAGTCTAAATGTAAATCAGTAGCCGGCTATAAAAAAGTTGCCAGATAATGAAAGTCTAAAAAGATGCTACATACAAACTCTAATATACAAATGAATTCAGAAAAAAGCCTTATGATAGCGGGGGATGGATTCGAACCATCGGTCTACGGGTTATGAGCCCGTCGGGATCTCCTGGCTACCCTACCCCGCTACAGGGTTTTGTTTATCAGGCAACTCCGCCTGGGATAACTACCACAACATACGAACGATTGTTTATATAGTTTTCGGTTGATCTTCTAATTTCACTAAGCTTATTAAGAAACTTAGAGATTTATTTAAAAATTTAATGCTTTTTTCTCCTCATGATTTCTTTTTCTGCCCATCCTTTTCCTTTTCTCTTGTCTTTCTGGAAATGTATTTGAAATTTCGAATCCCAAATCGTATTATGGCAAGGTGCTTATTCTGCGGCGTGTATTGTGAAGTGAAATGCGGAGTTTACTGCGAGGGTTATCCTGGAAATCAGGGGGAAAAAGAAAAGGAAGAAGGTACGGAGATTCTTGGGTGTATGCAAATAGGCACATCCTATATCTGCGAGAATTGTCTTAAGGAGCTGAAACAAGCTCTAGAAATCCTGTGAGATTGTTGGATAATAAAGCTAGAACTTGAGAGAAAATGAATATTTGTAATGCTCCTGTTCTCTCACTGAAAAGAAAAATAAAAATGGAAGAATGACATGAAAGATGAGGCTGAACTTCAGATAACTTCAACATTCAATATGAATTTATCTTCAGTACCTGTTTCATTTTCCCAAGGTCTCTTGTATATTCCTTTTATCTGCTGACTGCCTTCAGCTATGGCTTTTATTTTCCATTGATGTGTTCCTGAAACACCAGTATAACCCTCAGGAGCTGGATCCTGTATATATTCGTCGCTGAGAATGTTGAGTCCCTGGGTCAGGTTGAGTTCCCAGCGGTAACCAGTGGAAGGATTTTCAGGTAGCTTAAGGTAGAAAGTCTCTCCATTTTCAAGATTTATAGTCTTTCCGTTATCAGCTTCAGTTATTGCCTGATGTTTTAGCATCAGAGATTCGGGAGATTTCTGAGGGACGTTATCGATTGCCAGTTCAAATGATCCGGTTGCCCCGTTAACATTGACAGTATAGTTTCCAGCTTTGAGGCCCCAGACATCAAGGGGAATAGTTCTTGTAAAGCTCTCTATAGCCTGTGTGCAGACCGCATCTTTCGGGCGTTTTGTACTGATATTGATATTGAAGACATTTCCTTCTCTTTCAGTCTTTATCTCATTGATTTCAGTACATCCATCAGGCAGGTAGCCTTCTGCTATTACCTGTATCTGTACGGGAAAAGACTCAAGGATCATAATCTGAACACTCTCTACGTTTGCAGTGCCGTATGTATAATCTCCCCCACTGGCTCCCTGACTATTGTTTGTTCCGTTAATCCCCTGACTATTATTTGTTGGATTCCCTGGTCCGGTTTCATTCTGTTTTTCATCAACACAACCAGAATGAATAACCACAAAAACCGTAATGAGTACGGTTATAATCTTCGTATATTTCCAAAACCTCTTTGCATCTCTTTTCATTTTTCCCCTCTTACCTCTTCTTTTTTAATGTGTTATGAAAAGATACGTCTTTCTGGATTTATTCTTTGCTTAAACCTCAGTTTTATTCGTAGTTTTATAAGGCTCTCTTTTTCTTGGCTGTTTGAACGATATAGACCCCTTATTTAATATCGAACTTGCTAATTACAGGAATTAAAAAGTTTAATGGCTATTTAAAACACAAAATAGGATTCTTAGTTGATTTAAAGAAAATAATTTAAGCTAGTTAATTATATATTAGATTATAACGCCGTTAACTTTACGGTTTGTACTCACAAGTTACAAATTCATATTTTCAGATCTCAGAAAGCCCATTTTTCTTAATGTAGTAGAAAAATACATAGTATGACATTTAGGGAGACTCCAGCTTGAGTTCACAGAAAATAAACGAAATAAAAACAGTTTACAGGTCAAAAAATGCTTAGAACAGTCTTTTCTTGCCTGATTTCAAGTAAATATTTGGTGGAATTCAATTGAGAGTTGCAGTTATAACACAAGGAATTTCCAATATTTTTGAATCAGTTTTTGAATCAGGACACGAGGTGGTGGGAATTGTTGAATGTGCCCCAGCACAAGAACCAAATCCATTCCTCAAAGCAATAGGAGGAGTTTTCACAGGCATTTATTATTCACTTACCTCAAGTCCATTAAATCTAAGAATCTTCTCTAAAAAATTAAAAATTCCCTATTATTACTTAAGTAAAGGAGACAGTAAGAGCTTCGAAAAATGGATTAAAGTTCTTGAGCCTGATCTTTTAATTGTGTATTCTATGTCTCACCTCTTGAAGGAGAATGTATTCAGTATTCCTAAGTTTGGAACTATAAATATTCACTATTCGCACCTTCCGGAATACAGAGGTCCAGCCCCACTTTTCTGGGAATACTATGATTATGTCCTGAACCCAGGAGTGACTCTACATTATATTGATAAAGGTGAGGATACCGGAGATATCATTTTCCAAGAAAGGGTGATTATAAGACCGGGTGAAAAACTTGAAGAATTAAATCAGAAGTTATCTTTTACGGGAATAAAGTTGCTTTTAAAAGCAATGGATATTATTGAGATGGGAAATATTTCAAGAGTAAGGCAGTCCATAACAACTCCGACAGTGAGAGCGAGAAAAATTAAACCTGACGAATATAATGAGCTAATAAAGTGGAGTGAATGGGATGTTGATAGAGTGTTTCATTTTTTAAACGGTACTCCGAAATATCATTACACTCTGCTGAAGAACTCCAGTTTGCACAAACTCGGGCTCAAAATTAAAATTCTTGGTAAGGAAAAATGTAATATCTCTGGATACAAAGTAGGGAAACTCTATAAGGAGAATTCAAAGCAATTTCTAGTTTGCAAAGACGGAAAAATATACATTGACCTCATCTTTTCGTCTTCACATCTTCTTAGTTGGATTTACCCTTATATCTCCTGAGCCTGCTCTCTATAATGAAGAATAAGGTCTTCAGCCCATTTTAGAGCCGCAGGCTTGAAGCCCATAATAGTTTCCTGGTCATAAGACCTTTTTAAAGTAAGAAAATCAGCAGCCATGAAGCTTTCAGTCTTAACCAACATGGCTATCTCTACTTCGTTTGTACAGACATAAAGCCTCTTTTTTTCTTTAGCCAGATAAAGTTTCAGTTTTTCTTGGAAATCTGTTTTCAATCTTTTATAGATTTTTCCTGTTACTATAAGGGTTATCTCGGTATCATCGTCTTGATTTGCTAGAAATATTTCAGACAATACCGGATGGAATATAGATGAAAATAAGAGTATTCTTTTTGATCTTTCTATGTTGTCTAGAAACACGGCAGGAGGCTCAAAAATATTGTCCGGATCTGGTTTAACAATGAAGCAAGACTGTAGTTCGTCAAGTCTTTCCAGGAATGTCCTGGGCAAGGGGGCGAGTTGACGCTCCTTCCAGTAATCCGCATTTTCCTCAATAACCTGCAGAGTATTAATTAAAGGCTCCATTTTTTCGACCAAGATTTCCGCAAGAGGAGTTAGCCGGTACTCCCGTTCCTCCTGAAGAACCAGGTGTTCATCCTTCAGTTTTTTGATTTGAGGGAGCATGCCAGTGGGATTAACCTTCAAAGCATCTATAATTTCCTCAATCGTCTTTCCTCCATTTTTTAGCAGGAGTAAAAGGTCTTTTCTCTTCTGGGATATAAAGAGCAGGTCTATCAGAGCTTTATCCATTAATTTCACTTTCCAGATCTTGTGCTTCTGCGAAAAACTCATTTTTCCTTGATTTTTTCAAAAAGGTTTCTAAGAAACTTGCTACCTCTATAAGAAATTCTTTAGAAATACCTAAAATAACTTTAGTTACATTTATCAGTATAGTAAAAGTTTCTAATTTACCTTTTAACTATTTCTCTTTTTAACTTTATCTTGTTCTTTTTAATCTTTCCTGTATTATTCATTGACAAGATAAGAAACCTTAAAGTCTATGGCCTAAGCTATATAGTTCAAATATAGAATTTGGGAAGTGAATACTCCTTAACTAGTGAGTATCCTGACCAAGTACATGAATTTCGGATCAGGGAGGACTTTTCATAAAATCATTCAAATGTGTACTTACAAACTGGGACTACATTTACAACTTGTGCCGTAATATCTCAAACGACATCAAAAATTCTGGATATGAACCGGACGTGATTATTGCGCTTGCCAGAGGAGGCTGGTTTGCCGGGCGAGTGCTCTGTGATTTTCTGGGGCTTGATGACTTGTCTAGTCTCAAAATTGAGCACTATATTGGAACTGCAGCTATTGATTCCGGTGAGCCTTACATTCGATATCCGCTTTCGGACAACGTGATGGAAGGCAAAAAGGTACTTATTGTAGATGATATTGTTGATACTGGAGAAAGTATGCTAAGTGCCAGGGCTTACGTGGAAAGTCGAAATCCTACAGAAGTGAGGACTGCTTCATTACAGTACCTGCGCAGTTCGAAAATCGACCCCAATTATGTAGGCGAACGGCTCGAAGATTGGGCCTGGATTGTCTATCCCTGGAACTTCATGGAAGACATGATAAGTATCCTGACTAAATGTATGAAAAAGGATCCTAAGAAACCTTGGAGTGTTGAAGATCTTAAACACAGCCTTTACATAAACCATGCCTTAGACTCGGTTGCCTTTGAAATCACCCAACCAGGAAGGCTTCCTGAAGTCTTAGAAGAGATGGAGAGAGTGCATAGGGTCAGTTCTGAGATGATCAATGGAAAGAAGCACTGGAAGCTTTTGTAAACTACTCGCTAAGTCTAGACTTAGTAGCTTCTCGATTTACAGATGACAATGGAAATCTCCAAGTGATTTGGATCTCTAAGCTATGAAGATCTCCAAACAGTGGGGATTTCCAAGAGCTTTAATTTGGGCAGTCCCTACCTTATCTAGTTGGAACAACTTCCTTCGCTTAAATATAGGGGTTGAGTTGCAAATACAAATATACATATCTATTTAGGATATCTATTAAATCACCCATAAACTAATATCATTATTGCCACTTTGTTCCATTTAAAATATCAGTCTAAAACGCCGAATATTGGTCTAGTATATTGAGTACACACTCTTTGCAACAAATCAGTTCTTTATAAATCAGTTCATTATATTATCGGTGAATTCATGCCCCATAGATGCACCAGATGCGGAGCCATTTTTGAAGACGGAGATTCTGTCATCCTAAGTGGCTGCCCGAACTGCGGTTGGAATAAATTCCTTTATGTGAAAAGCGAGCCTGAAGGCTTGGAAAATGAGTGCAGATCTATTCTGGAAGAGCAAAAGCTGGATCTGGAATCCTCTTTGGATGAAGTTGTCAGGAGTATTGACGAAGCTCTTGCTTCTGAACAAGAAAAAGTAGAGCAGGTATCAGAAGCTGAAAGTAAGACAGATGAAGAAAGAGTAGAGTCTGTAAGAATCCTTGGACCTGGCTCCTACGAGCTTAATTTGGAATCCCTTTTTGAAAGAAAAGAGCTCGTTATGGCAATCCGAGAAGAAGGATCTTATGCCCTACATTTACCCTCGGTTTTTAATCAGCAGAAGGAAAGACAAAAAGAAAGGTCAAAAAAGCAGAAATAACCTTTTAATTTTTCTGAAAATTCCAGATTTTCTTGCCTGAGATTTTTCTGAGAATCTCGAAATTTCTTGCCTGATGTTTTCCATTCAAATTATTATTTTACATTCAAATTATTATTAAACATACAAGGAATCTGTTATTTTAGAGAATCGTTCAGTTGCCTGTTTAGTATGCTGGAAAATAATGGGGAAAACTAGAGGATTTATTAAATTTTTCAAGTTTCTTACGCAGTTTGAATTTAATTAAAAATTGTCAGGCATGATGATATCAATAAACAGCATATCTTTACTAGTGTCTGAATTATAACTTTATTTTTACTTTCACTTTAATCTAGCTTTACTATTATTTATCTTAGATTATCTTATATCCAATGCCTTCTTATTTTCTGGTTACAAAAAAGAGTATCTGGCAATAGGAATATTTATATATCCTTAATACTAACTAATGGTTACTATCTTATACGTACACCTTCCAGCTAGTCTTTAGGACAAAATTTCAGGAGGAATTCCTGTAATTCTGTCTGAATTTACTCAGGATTGGATTTCTCACAGTCTAAAACGAAGGATCACAAAATCTGGCATTATTACCTTAATATACATAAATTTAGTCAATTATCTGAGACTTAGACAATTATCTGAGGGGGAATAATGGACCCAGCAAAACTACTTGACATCCTGGGGAATGAAAACCGCAGAAAAATTATTCAACTTCTTGCAAACCGTCCCTGCTATGTCAGCGAGATCTCTGGCAGGTTGGGAGTAGGACCAAAAGCCATAATAAGCCATCTAAGTCTGCTTGAACAGGCAGGACTTATAGAATACAGTGTAGATGACCAGAGGCGCAAGTATTTCAATATCGCAAATAATATGCGTCTTGAAGTGTCAGTATCTCCATATGCCTATACAGTGACACTTCATGACATTGTTTTTGACAAGGAGGAAAAAAGAGAAGCTCCTGCAACAAAGGAAGTCTCTACTAAAGAAGACTCGTCGGCTTTTTTTCTTAAATTAAGCAGCAGACTTAAGGAGCTCAAAGCAAGGCAAGAAGAACTGGCACAGATGCAGCAACAGCTTCAAGCTGAGTATACAAAAGTCATGGACCATTCTCTGGATTCAATTGAAGAAGTTGCCAGGAACTCTATAGAATGTGAGCTTCTATTTGAGCTTCTCAAAAATGAAACCACTCTAGCTTCCCTATGTTACAACCTACGCTTACACCCGAGTATTGTTAACGCTAACTTGGTAGATCTTGCAGAGAGAGGATTTATTGAGCATAGTGTCAAAAATAACCAGCATTACTGGAAATTGTGTGAGATCGGAGTTGAGAACGAATGATTGAAGAAACGAACTTGAGAGTTGCTGAAGCTTATCACAAAGACGTGGGCAGGGGAATTGCAAGAATTGACACCCAGCTGATGCAGCAAATGGGGCTCGTAAGTGGGGATATCATCGAGATCTCAGGGAGAACTAAGACTTATGCGATTGTCTGGCCAAATGTGGAACGTAACCAGGAAAACCGGATTAGGATAGATGGAAACCTGCGTAGCAATGCAAAAGTAGGAATTGATGACAGAGTTACGATTCAGAAGGTCCAGGCAAAGCATGCTCAGAGAGTTACCCTTGCTCCTTCTCAGCCTGTAAGACTCGTTGGAGGCGCTCACTACATTCTTAGAATAATTGAGGGTAGACCTTTGAATAAAGGTCAGCAGATTAGGGTGGAAACTGTAAATAATCCCCTGACGTTCGTTGTTGCATCTACAAGACCTGCAGGCCCTGTTGTAGTTACCAAGGATACTGAAATTGTCATCAAAGAGAAATCGGTTCAGGAAATCAAGGTTTCAGAAGGCATTTCATATGAGGATATTGGAGGGCTTAAACGGGAAATTCAGCTTGTCAGAGAAATGATTGAGCTGCCACTAAGACATCCTGAGCTCTTCCAGAAACTTGGAATTGAACCTCCAAAAGGAGTACTGCTCCATGGGCCACCAGGCACGGGTAAGACAATGATTGCAAAAGCGGTTGCAAGTGAAACAGATGCCAATTTCATGACTATCAGCGGGCCTGAAATCGTTTCCAAGTATTATGGAGAAAGTGAACACAAGCTACGTGAAATTTTTGAGGAAGCTGAAAAGGATGCACCTTCTATAATCTTCATAGATGAGATTGATTCCATTGCCCCCAAGCGCGGTGAAGTTACAGGAGAAATGGAACGCAGGGTTGTTGCCCAGTTACTTTCCCTTATGGACGGGCTTAAGTCCAGAGGTGAGGTAGTCGTAATCGCTGCTACAAACCGTCCGAACTCCATAGATGAAGCACTCCGTCGCGGCGGAAGGTTTGATAGGGAAATAGAAATTGGAATTCCGGATAGAAACGGTAGGAGGCAGATCCTTCTCATTCACACAAGAGGTATGCCAATTGAGAAGGATGTAAGTCTTGGTGAAATTGCAGACGTAACCCATGGTTTTGTTGGCGCTGATTTATCTTCCCTGTGTAAGGAAGCTGCAATGCACGCCTTAAGAAGGATAACTCCTGAAATCGATATTGAAGAAGAAATTCCACAGGAAATCCTTGATAACCTTGTAGTCACCAAAGAGGATTTCAGGGAAGCCCTGAAGAATATCGAGCCTTCGGCAATGAGGGAAGTTTACGTTGAGGTCCCGCATGTTAGCTGGGACGATATTGGGGGACTTGAGAATGCAAAGCAGGAACTTATTGAGGCTGTAGAATGGCCCTTGAAGTATCCTGAAATCTTCAGCGCTATCAGTGTGAAACCTCCAAGAGGAATACTACTGTTTGGGCCTCCTGGTACGGGTAAAACTTTGCTTGCAAAAGCAGTTGCCAGTGAAAGTGAAGCCAATTTCATAAGCATCAAAGGTCCGGAACTACTCAGCAAATATGTGGGCGAATCCGAGCGTGCAATCCGGGAGACCTTCAGGAAAGCAAAACAGGCTGCACCAACGGTTGTCTTCTTTGATGAAATTGATTCAATTGCTCCTCAAAGAAGTTCAGTTTCCGATACGCATGTATCCGAACGAGTTGTCAGTCAAATCCTTACCGAACTGGACGGAGTAGAGGAACTCAAGGATGTGATCATTGTTGCGGCCACAAATCGACCTGATATGGTAGATCCGGCTCTCCTAAGACCAGGCCGCTTTGATAGGCTCATCTATATAAAGCCACCTGAAAAAACGGGCAGGGAAAAGATCTTTGAGATCCATACACAGGAAAAACCCCTTGCAGAAGATGTTAACCTCTCCGAACTCGCTGATATGACCGAAGGGTATGTCGGTGCAGATATCGAGGGCATTTGCAGAGAGGCTGCAATGCTAGCCCTGAGGGAGATAGTTATTCCAGGGGTTGCTAGAAAGGATATTGAGAAGCGGGCAGGAGAAATCAGAATCTCAAAGAGACATTTTGAACGTGCAGTCCGCCGTGTAAAGCCTACAATATCCAGGGAAAATCTCGCGGCTTATGAGCAACATTCTGAACTCTTTGCAAAATACGCAATCGAGTTTGAAGATGTTTCCGAAACTGGAGAACAGGAAAAAGAAATCGAAAATAGGAATGTTCCGGGTTTCTTTGAGGCTAAATAAATCTGCTTTCTGAAAGGCCAATGAATCCCGTACTTTTTAATTTCCAAAGCCTGGGTTTTATTTAAAATAGTATAAATAAATTTGATTAAACTTAATTAATATTTACCTGATAATGAATATTCGCCCGATAGTAAATTTTGGATGGATAAATTAATAACGAAGTGATTATATGGACAGAGATAGGAAAAAAAGAAGAAATTTTTTCGATGAAATCTTTGGAATTGACTCGCTTGAGGATATGGACGAAATATTTGAACGCCTTAGCAGGGCAATGGGAATGAATCCGGAAAATCTCGGACAGCATCCTTTTGTTTACGGATTTTCTGTAACCCAGAGATCAGGGGAAGAGCCTGAAATTCGCGAATTTGGGAATATTCCTATGTTTGAGCGGACCGAAATGGGAGAAATGTGTAACCTCGATATAAGAAAACCACTAATTGATGTACTGGAAGCTGAAGAGACCCTGCACGTAATTGCTGAGATTCCGGGCATCGAGAAAGAAAATATCAAACTGAACGCAACTGATTTAATACTTGACATCGAAACAATAAATGGGAGTCCAAAATATTCCGAACGTGTGGAACTGCCCGTAAAGGTTGACCCCCTGAGCGCAAGAGCTACATATAAAAACGGGGTGTTGGAAGTTACCTTTAAGAGGTTAGAATCCAGTTCTCGTACCTCAATAAATATTGAATGATTTTTGAGAATTATACTGTAAGTGTAACAGCATGAAGAAAAGCAGAGGTAATAATGGTGGGCGCAAGAAAAAGAAAAGATTTTTTTGAAGATTTTGGATCTGAACTTTTTGACAACTTGGAAGAAATGATCGAAGCCCTCCTAGAAAATATGGGAGAATCTGTTCCCTTCATCTATGGATTTTCTATCATTCGTTGCCCGGAGGAAGATCATGAATTCCGGGAATTTGAAAAAGCCCCTGAATATTTTGAAGATGAGGAGAATCTCTTACTCTCAGAAATAAGAGACCCTTTAATTGATATCTTTGAAAGTGAAGAACTGGTACATGTACTTGCAGAACTTCCAGAGGTTAAAAAGGAAGATCTCCTGTTGAATGCGACTGCTCAAAATCTCGATCTCAGGGTAATTGGAGCTGCGGAATATTCGCAGGTTATAGAACTTCCTGCCCGTGTAGACCCTAACAGTGCAAAAGCTAGCTATAAAAACGGAGTGCTTGAGGTTACCTTCAGGCGCTGTAATGAAGAAAGACCTGTTGAAATCGAAATTAACTGATATCAACTAACTTAAAGAGTTGAGTGAAGGATCAATACACAGAAAACACATTAAAATCTTTAGAACGCATCAAGAACTGCATGAGAACATATTAAAATCTGCTTGAAATTTGTAATTGGAAATGTCCTGTCTCAAGTCCTGATTAAACAACATATTCAATAGCAGCTTAATTAGATAGTATGCAGAATCCTTCACAGAAAAAGCTTTTTTGTTACTCTAAAACAAAGTTAAACTTTTTAATGCATACTGCTTATCTTTATTGCATATTATTTATCTTTATTCATGCACTTCTTCCTATCTTTATTTATGTGTTTCTTCCAAATACAATTCTGACTATTTTAATGTTTTTCTTCTTCTATTTTTAACTTTCTTTGGTTATTTTTATCTCATCTTTATAATATCTTATCTTCATTTGCCATTTATATCCTGCCATTAATATAAGGCGACTATTAAATATTATTTTCAACTTCTTTTTTCGATTTCTATTTCTCAACTTTCATATTAAAGTTCTGGACAATAACGAATTTAATTTACTGGAATTCTTTATAAGCTGGATATTATATATTTAACGAGATAACCGAATTTCATAAGTTAGTATAAAAATGATTTGGCTGATTATAAAAAAATTACGGAAAAATTTACAGCTTTTTATTTATAAACTTTATAACTGTGAAGTTTTGATGATTTGCTGAACTTTCAATAAGAACAAAAACACAAAATATATACGTACGTTCGTTTAACAGTGAATCTATAGTCCCGAAATATTAAAAAAGTATGCATGGTCTAGGATGACAGCTCAAGATATTAATTCTTGCTAAAGGAAGTTTATTCCGCAGTCTTTAAGACAAGAATCAGTCTTGTGTAGGAGTCTGGAAACTGTGCATCAGCTCAAAAATTAGTTCGAAAATTAGAGAAGGCCACATCGATAGATAAACTCAATTTATGTAATAAGAAAGATAAAAATAATAGAAATAAATTTGCGGTCTTTTTATGAGACAGCATAAAATATTATTTCATATAGTTAGATTAAAAAGTATATCCTCTTCAAGCGCCAGAAAATAGATCTTAATTAAGGTTCCCATAGGGATCAAATCGAAATCTTTCTTGTACGCATGAATTGAATTGATCTATAAGAATATGAACAATGCCTTTATAATGTGAAGAAGTTTGGGACTTTGGAATGTTTAACGACGAAACAATCGTTCAAACATTTGTAAGCTACAGTGCTCACAATTAACAATTGTACTTTAAAGGCAAAAAACGCTCATAGTTTTGGGTGTTGTTTAGTTATTTTTCCTCAAAAACATTTTTTTAGAGGGTTCAAATTTCTACGTGATCATTAGATTATCTTTACTGTGAACACTATAGGCTACTAGTGGATACTATAGTCGTTGATAGAGTCTGTCAGCGATTATAAAATGAGTCGTAAAGGAGGAAAAAAGATTATGGCTCTTGAAACAGGAGTTTTAATTGGTTTTCTTATAATATTCCTGGCCGTGTTATTAGGGCCTTTTAAAATACATATTATTGAGGAAAATCTGGAAGTGTTCCTGTTTGTGTGCGGAGTAGCAGCAATGACTCTTTCAGGTTTTACCGAACTCCCTGGTACAGAAACAGGCTGGAGAATGGAAATAATTGAAGAAGCATTGACTTCGCCGCTGAATGCTGGAAAAATTTTCGGAATTCCAATTGGTATATTCCAGATCGTGCTTATTGTCGGGTTAATCATTTATAAATGGCATGAACCTATCCACAAAGCAATCAGGAAAATGACTGAAGCACTTTCTCTTAAGGTTATGGCTTTTATCCTTATCGCTGTGCTTGGTCTATTTTCCAGTGTTATGTCGGCTATTCTTGCAGCAATTATTCTCGTTGAAATGGTTAATGCAATGCCCCTTTCGAGAAAATCTAAGATAGATCTTACAATTATTGCATGTTTCTCAATAGGACTTGGTGCGGCGCTTACCCCCCTTGGTGAACCTCTTTCGACAATTGTTGTCTCAAAATTATCAGGTGCGCCTTATCATGCCGATTTCATGTTCCTGTTTAATATGCTGGGTAAGTATGTAATTCCAGGTGTCCTTGCATATGGTGTTATTGGAATGTTTTTCCTGGGAAAAGCCGATCCAAAAGATCAGGGATTGAAAGCAGAAGAATATAATGAGACTTTAAAAGATGTCATAATGAGGGCTGTTAAGGTCTACGTGTTTATTATGGCACTCGTATTACTCGGTGATGGTTTCAAGCCTATCATATTTACGTACTTCTCACAAATCCCTTCCACGGTACTTTTCTGGGTTAACATGGTCTCGGCTATCCTAGATAACGCTACCTTGGCAGCTGCTGAGATTGGGCCAGCACTTACCGAGTTGCAAATAAAGAGCATACTTATGGGGCTTTTAATTGCAGGCGGAATGCTGATCCCTGGAAATATCCCGAACATCATTTCTGCGAGCAAACTGGGTATAACTAGCAAGGAATGGGCAAGGCTTGGAGTGCCTCTTGGGCTTGTCTCAATGGCTATCTATTTCGTCATTATTTTTGTACTTGGAATATAAGCTCAAAGTCCCCCTCGCCTGATATAAATTCGTTCCAGAATCCAGTGATGAGTTTGTATTGAAAACTACTGATTTTGGACTGAGCAAATATAGATTCAGTTCCAAATAAACTCAGTTTCAAAATCAGTAATTTTTACATTTTTGGCTTGAAATATTAATTTACAAGACGATTTCTTTCTTCAAACAAAGCCAGTGTTCGAGATCATAAGACATTATTTTTAAGGCGTCATTCAATTTTTAACCATTTTTATTAGAAATCGCTGGATATAGAACTGAATAAAAATATCCAGCGATTTCTAATTTTATTTTTACTAGATTATGGGACAAAGGCGCTATTATGTATATAAAATAAAATTATTTGAGCTCTGTAGAAAACCTGTCTACATCAGATGAAAGAGGCTGAAAAAAGATAAGTATATTCAGATCTTGCTGCTCAGTTTAAATTTATGAAAATTCATTATTTCAGAGGATTTCTACAGAGCCATTATTTGAGCTATTTTTAAATTTAGATAAAAACTTTAATATCAAGAAATAAACTGTAACTGCTTATTTCGTCCAAAAAAATATTCCAATTCTTTAAAATAAGGCATCTAAGATTTTTAAAATAATTTACCTCAAGTCTCTCTAAATAACACTGCCAAATGTTGTCAAAGCAGAATTTTCTATGAATACTCAGACATTAGAAAAAAGAGAGTTAATAGAAAAAAGCTAAAGCTTTTTCATAGTAATATAAAAATAACTTTGGTTGATTGCAAACGATGGCTAAAAATCTACGAGATTTTGTTATAAACTTTATATTAGTGAAGTTTTATATAATTTGCTGCAATTTTATTAATCAAAAACGCTAATATATTCAAATCTCGTTTAGTCGGAATCTGTATAACCAAGATAAAAAAAATACACGTGGTTGTTGTAATCTATAGTGCTCACAATTAACAATTGTGTTTTGTAGGCAAAAAATGCTTATAGATTTCAATATCAGTTGGTTATTTTATTCCTCAACAAGTGTTTTTTAGAGGGTTCGAATTTCTATATAGTTTATTTAATCATTTGGCATAAAAGTACTTGAAAGTACTTTCATTTATTTGTGCCTCTTATTTGAAGAATTTCATATTCGTTTTGTTGTGAACACTATTAGACTACGAGTGGACACTATAAACCAAAATATAAGGGGGGAGAAATCATGGGGCTTGAACCAGGAATTTTAATTGGATTTCTTGTAATATTCCTTGCCGTACTGCTTGGCCCTTTTAAAGTAAAAATTATTGAGGAAAATCTGGAGGCATTTCTATTCTTGTGCGGAATTGCGGCAATGACAATTGCAGGTTTTGTCGAACTTCCAGGATTAGAAACAGGCTGGAGAATGGAAATAATCGAGGAAGCATTGACTTCGCCTCTGAATATTGGAAAAATTTTCGGAATTCCAATTGGTATATTCCAGATCGTGCTTATTGTCGGTTTGATCATTTATAAATGGCATGAACCTATCCACAAAGCAATCAGGAAAATGACTGATATGCTTTCTCTTAAAGTTATGGCTTTTATCCTTATCGCCGTGCTTGGTCTATTTTCCAGTGTAATTTCTGCTATTCTCTCTGCAATAATTCTAGTTGAGATGGTTAATGCATTGCCTCTCTCAAGAAAGTCCAAGATAGATCTTACGGTTATTGCGTGTTTTTCAATAGGACTTGGCGCAGCACTTACCCCTCTTGGAGAACCTCTCTCAACAATTGCTATCTCAAAATTATCTGGTGCACCTTACCATGCTACCTTCACTTTCCTACTCAGCATGCTTGGCAAATACATCCTTCCAGGCATCCTCGTATATGGTGTTATTGGAATGTTCTTCCTTGGAAAAATTAATATAAACGAACCAGGGATGCAAGCTGAAGAATACAACGAGACTCTAAGGGATGTCGTTCTGAGGGCTGTTAAGGTCTATGTATTTATTATGGCTCTCGTATTTCTTGGAGATGGTTTCAAGCCTATCATATTCGAGTATTTTGCACAAATCCCTCCAACAATTCTGTTCTGGGTAAATATGGTCTCAGCTATTCTTGACAACGCCACCTTAGCAGCGGCTCAAATAGGACCTTCCCTTACCGAGCTCCAGATAAAGGGTATACTTATGGGACTTTTAATTGCAGGTGGGATGCTGATTCCTGGAAATATCCCGAACATCATCTCTGCAGGCAAACTGGGTATAACCAGTAAAGAATGGGCAAGGCTTGGAGTGCCTCTTGGGCTTATCTCAATGACTATCTATTTCATCATCATTTTTGTGATGAAAATCTAAACTTAAAATTTGGCCTGATCTGATGTTGGTTCTGTTCCAGAATCAGGTGTTTTTCAGTTTTTGATTCTAAGGTTTTCCAGTTTCGTACTTACCATTGGATTTTGGAACAGGAGTAGTGGATCCAATTGAAGAAAAGTTGAAGAAGAATTAAAGAAAAAAATAATAGTTTAGTCTATTGTGTCCTCTTCAAATCTCCAGGAAAATAAGTTTCGCTAATCTGCTAAATTCTCAAATTTAGCCAAGTTAAAAACATACTCAAGAGATTGTCTTGACTATCTTTTTTATTTTTAAATGGATTTTTATATTTAATTATTTTTCAGATTTTTTTACGGTAATTGACTCTTTTACTCAACTACAAGACACTTTTTTCAAAGGTTTTTGTGTGCAAGATCGGCTTTCATACATATACAATTTTTCAGGTCTGCGTTGATGTAAGATATTATAAACTGTTTGGTTTCAGAAAATTTGGACCGAAAGTAATTTCTCTAAACAAAAAAATCCATTTTGGACACCCTTCAATGGTGAACAAGCAATTTCTCTTTGTAAAAAACATTAATATTTAATTGAATATTGGAAATAATATATTATCCAAGACTAAAATGGAGTAATCTTTATAAGACTAAAACATTCTAGGCTCTAACACTGTTTAACAGTAGTCTTTCAGGCTTTATAGTCTAGCATAGTATTAAAAAGGAGGAAAAAAGTAATGGCTCTTGAAGTAGGAGTTTTAATAGGGTTTCTTGTAATATTCCTGGTAGTATTACTCGGTCCTTTTAAAATACACGTTATTGAGGAAAATCTGGAACCATTTCTGCTTGTGTGCGGAATAGCAGCAATGACTCTCTCAGGTTTTGTTGAGATTCCAGGCGAAAAAACAGGCTGGAGAATGGAAATAATTGAAGAAGCATTGACTTCACCGCTGCATGTCGGAGACATAGCCGGCATTCCGATTGGTATATTCCAGATAGTACTGGTTGTCGGACTGATTATCTATAAATGGCACTCTCCAATCCACAAAGCAATCAGAAAATTAACCGACATACTTTCTGTTAAAATTTTAAGTTTTCTTCTTATTGTTGTCCTTGGTCTATTTTCCAGTGTTATGTCGGCTATTCTTGCGGCAATTATTCTTGTTGAAGTAGTGAATGCAATGCCTATTCCGCGAAAGTCCAAAATCGACCTTACAATTATTGCATGTTTCTCAATAGGGCTTGGTGCGGCGCTTACCCCCCTTGGTGAACCTCTTTCGACAATTGTTGTCTCAAAATTATCAGGTGCGCCTTACCATGCTGATTTCATGTTCTTATTTAACATGCTGGGTAAGTATGTAATTCCAGGTGTCTTTGCATTTGGTATTGTTGGAATGTTCTTCCTGGGAAAAACCAATCCAAAAGACCAGGAAATTGGAGCAGCCGATTATAACGAGACCATAAAAGACGTCATAATGAGAGCTATTAAAGTCTATGTGTTTATTGCAGCACTCGTTTTGCTTGGCGAAGGTTTCAAGCCTTTAATACTTGAATACTTTATCCAGATTCCTTCAAGTATCCTTTACTGGGTAAACATGGTCTCTGCTATCCTGGACAATGCAACCCTGGCAGCAGCTGAGATCGGACCGTCTATGAGTGAACTGCAGATAAAGAGTATCCTTATGGGGCTTTTGATTGCAGGCGGAATGCTGATTCCAGGAAATATTCCGAACATTATCTCTGCAGGCAAGCTTGGTATTACCAGCAAAGAATGGGCCAGGCTTGGAGTACCCATGGGGCTTATCGCAATGGCTATCTATTTTGTCATTATCTTTGTGCTTGGAATATAAGCTCAAAATTGCCCTCAATCTAAAGTAAATTGAGTTTCAATCCAGTGATGAATCAGGAGTCAAAAGTCACTGGATCTTGAAACCGAATTGTGATAAACCGTTTAAATAATAATAGTTGTAAAACTAATTACAGTTTTATTATATCTTATTCAAATTCGATAGAAAACGTGGCTTTCAGAAATTTCATCATATCTCTAAATTTACCAGGGTCTGAGAAATACATTCAAAAGGATTAATTCCTTGAATATCAGGACAAAAATACATATTTCCCTCTAAAGTGAATTTTTCTATCGAATTTGAGTAGATCTTATTTATTCAGTTAAGTTATCTACTGGTATTTTTCATTCCGTTTTTTCAAGATTATAATTAGGTTTTCAACACCCAAATTTATCTATCAAGTTCTTCATTCTCCAAGTACACCCTTAAGTCCACTATGTCTTTTTTACAATTCTTACCCGGATTTTTAATTATCTCATTTTTCAGTTTCCGCATAGTTCCGGAAAGGTAAGGCTGCGAAACTCCTAGCTGGACTGACAATGGGAATAAATTATCCGGTACCCGGTGATTTTTCTTCTTATCCTTCACGCCGACCAGGATAAAAGAGACTGTTCGATGTGACAAGCTTCAAAAAATGACTTTGTTCTGGATTTCGAGTGGAAAGTAAGCTTAAACTTTTTTCAAAGAAGGTGACTCTAAATTGAATATAGACGGAATAAATATATTATTAGATAGTATAATATAGGATAATAAATAATAAAACAGGTCATCTGAATGCCCACGCATTCGAGACTTTGTAGCGTTTAATAGTAAATAACTTCCCCAGGCAGTATATAAACCAGAATCTACCAGAGGAGGAAAAACTAATGGCTCTTGACCTAGGAGTTTTAATCGGATTTCTTGTAATATTCCTGGCCGTATTATTTGGCCCTTTTAAAGTAAAAATTGTTGAGGAAAATCTGGAAGTATTCCTGTTAATATGTGGAGTACTTGCAATGACCCTGTCAGGCTTTGCCCAAATTCCAGGCATAGAAACAGGCTGGAATTCGGAGATTATCCACGAAGCAATAACCGCACCGCTGCATGTGGGAGACATAGCCGGAATTCCAATCGGTATATTTCAGATCGTGCTGATTGTCGGATTGATTATTTATAAATGGCATACTCCGATCCACAAAGCAATCCGAAAATTAACCGACATACTTTCTGTTAAGGTTTTAGGATTTCTACTTATTGTTGTCCTTGGCTTATCATCCAGTGTTATGTCGGCTATTCTTGCAGCAATTCTTCTTGTAGAAGTAGTTAATGCAATGCCTATTCCGCGAAAGTCCAAAATCGACCTTACAATTATTGCATGTTTCTCAATAGGGCTTGGTGCGGCGCTTACCCCCCTTGGTGAACCTCTTTCGACAATTGCTGTCTCAAAACTTTCAGGTGCACCTTACTATGCAGGCTTTGATTTCTTATTTAACATGCTTGGCATCTACATTTTCCCAGGTATCCTTGCATTTGGTATTATTGGAGTGCTTTTCCTTGGAAAAGCTGATACAGAAACGCATGAAATGGAATCAGCCGATTATAACGAGACTGTGAAAGATGTCATAATGAGAGCTATTAAAGTCTATGTGTTTATCGCAGCACTTGTACTGCTTGGTGAAGGCTTCAAGCCCATTATCGTTGAATACTTCATCCAGATCCCGTCTATAGCTCTCTACTGGATTAATATGGTTTCGGCTGTCCTTGACAACGCCACCTTAGCGGCTGCTGAGATCGGACCTGCGCTTAGCGAGTTCCAGATAAAAAGCATACTTATGGGACTTCTAATATCAGGCGGAATGCTGATCCCTGGAAATATCCCGAATATTATCTCTGCGAGCAAACTGGGTATAACCAGCAAGGAATGGGCAAGGCTTGGATTACCTCTTGGACTTGTCTCAATGGGTGTATACTTCGTTGTACTGTTTGTATTTAATATCTGATACTCAAAATATGATCTTTTCAACCGAATAACATTTCCAATCGCACGAGATAAAAATGCACAATAAAAAATCTAGGTATGCATCGAGAATTATGAAATTAGACAAACCAGAAAAACACACTCAAAAAATCCACTAAACTCTGTAAATGTAGAGCAAAATCGCTGGACATTGTCACCCTTTTGAAAACACGACGTTACTTATGCATGTGATTGCCCATAATGGATGTAACTGGTCTGTTGTGGTGCGATCGTTATCCTTTATTTTTAAAGGTGACCAGATTTTTCCAGCCAGAAAATTCTATATTGAATTTGTAGAAAATATTTTTCTTCTTAGCTATTTCAGGTGGATGATTCAAATCTATCCCTTATTTTTGTATATTTATTTCACTCAGACTCAAATATGTTGTTTCTCTGTCTATCTCTATGGTTAACTTAATCGCACTTTTTTTCTGCTTTTTTATGTTAATATTAGCGGTGCAACATATCCCATTACTTACAGGTAGTATAGCAGGGCGCTTTAACTTAAGACATTTGAGGTATTATCTTAAAATAAGTTATAGTGGTTTTAGAGACTTTTTTCTCCTAAAGTTTACAATCTACCTGCTTTTCTTTCTATAATAAAGAGGCTAAATAATGCAACTATTAGATGAGATACAAAGTGGTTTTTATTGCAGCAATTATAGGCGTGACTATAAGTCTCATTTAGTTCCCTTTTTACTCTCTTCCCATGTCTCTCTACTCTGCAATCCAGATTCGCTCTATTCAAGTAAACAAGTTTTTATTTATGTTAAGTTACTTCCTTCAATCAGGATTATAATTCTATTTAACAATATTCTATCTAATAACAATATTCTACTTGGGAAATTTTCTTATTCAGTCAGGAGGAAGACAATGCGAAGAGATTATATAGACACGGGCTACAGCCCAAAGGATACCGATCTGGTTTGTGAATTCCATATTGAACCATCAGCAGGAGTAAACTTTGAGGAGGCTGCAACCCATATGGCAGGGGAAAGCTCTATAGACTCCTGGACTGAAATTGTCACATTAAGCCCTGAACTAGCAGCCAAATTGAAGCCCCATGTTTTTTATGTGAATGAAGAAGCACAGACTGTAAGGGTAGCTTATTCGGAAGAGCTTTTTGAGCTGGGATCGGTCCCGCAGGTTCTCAGTGCTGTTGCAGGAAACATCCTGAGCATGAAAGTCGTTGACAACCTGAGACTGCAGGATATTGCTTTCCCGAAACCAATGCTTCGTGAGTTCAGAGGGCCCAAGTTTGGGCTGCCCGGGATTAGGGAACTTACAGGTGTGCAGGATAGGCCTCTTATAGGAACTATTGTCAAACCTAAAGTTGGATTAACTTCCGAAAAGCATGCTGAAGTGGCTTATAACTCCTTTGCAGGCGGTTGCGACCTTGTCAAGGACGATGAGAACCTTACAGACCAGAAATTTAATGGTTTTGAAAGAAGAGCTAAATTCACTCTTAAACTTGCAGAAAAGGCAGAATCTGAAACAGGAGAGCGCAAAATGTATCTCTGCAACATTACTGCCCCGACCTGTAAGGAAATGATTCGCCGCATGAATATTCTTAAAGACTTGGGGGCAAGCTATGCAATGGTTGACGTTGTGCCTGCAGGCTGGACTGCGCTTCAAACCCTGAGGGAAGAAGCCGAAGACATAGGCCTGGCGCTTCATGCCCATCGCTGCATGCATTCAGCCTATACCCGTAACCCACGCCACGGGATAAGCATGCTTGTTGTTGCCAAGCTCTGCAGGCTCATTGGACTTGACCAGCTTCACATAGGTACGGTTGTCGGGAAGATGCATGGGGAAAAGCATGAGGTTCTAGCTCTTCGAGACGAGTGTGTACTTGACAAAGTGCCTGCGGATGAAAGCCAGCATGTTCTTGCTCAGGATTGGGGTGGGTTGAAGCCTATGTTCCCGGTTGCGTCCGGAGGACTTGCCCCGACTATGATTCCTGATCTGTATGCTATCTTCGGAAAGGATGTTATTATGCAGTTCGGCGGCGGAATTCACGCACACCCTATGGGTACGGCAGCCGGAGCCACTGCCTGCAGGCAGGCACTTGAAGCAGCTCTTAAGGGAGTTAGCCTGCAAGAATATGCAAAAAACCACAAAGAACTTGAAGTTGCCTTAGATAAGTGGATGAAGAAATAAAGCTGGAAAAAGAACAACAGGAATATAATCGGAAAGGTGTTTACCCTTAGTGCAGGCAGAAAACGGAAATAGAATAAAGACCCTGGTTTTCCGGGTTTCCGAAGAATATTTTGATTCCCTCCTTGACAGGGCGGCAGCGATTATCAAGAGCGGCGGAACTGTAGCTTTCCCCACGGAAACAGTCTACGGGCTTGGAGCTGACGGCCTTAATCCAGAGGCAGTCCTGAAGGTTTTCGAGGCAAAAAAACGCCCTCCAGGAAATCCCCTTAGTCTTCTTATTCATTCAAGGGAAGATGTTAAGAAAGTAGCAAGAAATATCCCGATGAACGCTTTCAGGCTTATGGATGCTTTTTGGCCTGGTCCTCTTACGATTATCCTTGAGAAAAACGATATAGTTCCCGCCATTACCTCAGGAAACCTGGCATCAATAGGGGTTCGCATGCCTGATCACAAAATTCCTCTGGAACTTATAAAGAGGGCAGGCGCCCCTCTTGCTGCTCCAAGTGCCAACCTCTCAGGAAAACCCAGTCCCAGTCTTGCAGCCCATGTTATATCGGATCTTACTGGCAGGATTGATGCAATTCTTGATGCTGGGGAGGCTGCAATAGGTCTTGAGTCAACTGTAATTGATATGACTGTCAAGCCCCCTGTTGTACTCAGGCCAGGAGCCGTGAGTATTCATGAGCTTGAAAGCGTTATAGGAAAGGTCAGGTCAGGATACAAAAACAGCGAAGCAGGGACTGAATCAGATCTGCTGGAAGAGAAGGCAGGTCAGAAATATGGGCACTATACTCCTGATACAAAGGTCGTGCTTGTTGAAGGGGAAGGTAAACAGGTTTCGGAAAAGCTTGCTAAGCTGCTTGAAAGTTACAGGAGCAAAGAACAGAAAATCGGGCTTCTCCTCAGTGAGGAATCCCATGAAGAAATTTCAGTTCTCCTTGCTTTGAAAAATCTAGGTCCAGATGAATGCTTTTTACTAGGATCCAGGAAAGAGCCAGAAATAGCTGCCAGGAGGCTCTTTGAAGGGCTTAGAAAGCTTGACAGTAAGGCACTGGATGTAATCGTGGCCGATGGATCTTTCAGCCATTCAGGACTTGGAGAGGCGCTAATTAACCGACTGAGGGAAGCATCTACCGTAAAACTTTTTGTTTGAGCTCAATTGTAATAAAGAGTTATAGCTCAGTTGCAACACAGAGTTGTAATACAGGATTGAAGATTCAGTTTAATGTTTGAGAGAGATAGTTTTGAAAGCAGAAAAAAAGAAAAATCTGGCAAAAATGCAGGCTTATAAAAAGGTCGTAAGTCAGAACAAAAGAATAAACAAGATTAACCTTGTAGTGCTGGTTGCTGGCTTGCTTTTAACGGTTCTGGGTATGGAAAAGGCAGGGAGTTATCTTCTCTGGACAGGTATGTTTGTCCTTCTTATAACCGCAATTTCAGGTATCCTGGCATCAGGGTCTCTTCGCAGGTAAAGATAATACCGATTTTCTTTTTAAAGGAGCTTTCAAATGGGAGAAACTATTGCAAGTAAGGAAATGCATGGATACTTCAACAAACTTGAAGCAAGGCTCAAAGAAGCTATCGAGATTGCAAATACGGCTCGAGCTCGTGGAGGAGATCCAAAACCCATAGTAGAAATTCCACTTGCTAAGGATCTTGCGGATAGGGTTGAGAACCTTATAGGGGTAGAAGGAGTCGCTGCAAAGCTTCGAGAGCTTGAGACAAAGATGTCCAGGGAAGAAGCTGCTCTCGAAATTGGGCGTCAGGTAGCTGAAGGAGAGGTTGGAAACTTTGTGACAAAAAAGGATGCAGTTGAAGCTGCGATTCGAGTTTCCATGGCTACCCTTACGGAAGGAGTGGTTGCAGCCCCAATTGAAGGCATTGACAAGGTTGAATTGGGAACGAACGACGATGGTTCACAATACATCCGAATTTTTTACTCAGGACCGATTAGGAGTGCAGGTGGGACCGCCCAGGCACTTTCTGTGCTCGTTGGCGATTATGTAAGGCGCGGGATAGGGATTGACCGCTATAAGCCAAGGCCTGAGGAAGTAGAACGTTATGTGGAAGAGATTCTACTTTATAAGAGGGTCTCAAGCCTGCAATATACGCCCTCGGAAGATGAGATTCGTTTGATAGTTAGAAATTGTCCTGTTTGTATTGATGGTGACCCAACCGAAGATGCCGAGGTAGAAGGGCACAGGGATTTAGAAAGGATTGGGACAAATCGTGTCAGAGGGGGAATGTGCCTCGTACTTGCCGAAGGGCTAGCACTCAAGGCACCCAAGATTCAGAGACATGTCAATAAGTTGAATATGGATGGATGGGACTGGCTGGAAATCCTTATAGGGGGTTCAAAAGGCGGAGATGATGAAGAAGATGACCTGAAAAATGCAGTTAAGCCAAAGGATAAATATATAAGGGACCTGATTGCAGGCAGACCGGTATTTTCCCATCCCTCAAGGCCAGGAGGGTTCAGGCTCCGTTATGGGCGATCCAGAAATACCTCTTTTGCGGCTGCGGGGATCAATCCGTCTACTATGGTTTTACTCGACGATTTTGTCACTAACGGAACTCAGCTCAAGGTTGAAAGACCTGGAAAAGCTGCAGGCATGTCTGCCGTAGACTCGATAGAAGGGCCAACAGTGCGCCTTTATTCTGGAGACCTTGTCCGAGTAGATAATATAGAAGAAGCTTATGAGCTTCGCCCACAGGTTGAGGTAATAGTAGATATTGGGGAAATCCTGATTAATTATGGGGATTTTCTGGAAAACAACCATCCTCTTATGCCTTCACCTTATGTTTTTGAATGGTGGCATTATGACTATGAAGCAGCCTGCCCTGAGGCAATCCCTGAAGAAGAATTGAAAAATCCCTCTGCAGCTCTGGCTCTCAGGCTTGCGGAGGAATACAATGTTCCTCTACATCCAAAATTCACGTATCTCTGGCACGATATAAACCGAAGTGAATTTGAAGCTTTAAGGGAATTCGTGGCTGAGAAGGGAAGTTTCTCGATTGAAAGTGGAATTCTTGGGCTGCCTCTGAAAGCCTGCCTGGAAAAGGGTATCAAATTCTTATTAGAAAAACTCCTTGTACTTCACAGAGTAAAAACTGAGACAATCCTGATTGAAGAAGCTCTTCCTTTTATTCTCTGCCTCGGGCTTGACCGTCACCTGAAAGAAAAAGCCCGAATGCCTGAAACTGAGAATATGGTGGATGCCGCAGCTCTTTTAAGCGGATTTAAAGTTTTCCCTAGAGCTCCTTCAAGAATAGGGGCAAGGATGGGAAGACCAGAAAAATCCAACCTGCGAAAGATGTCTCCTGCAGCCCAGGTTCTCTTTCCGATTAGCAATGCCGGAGGAATTACGCGAAATCTTGTATCTGCTTCAGATTACCTGGCCTCAATGAATGGGAAAATTGGCGAAATTGAAGTGGAAATGGGACTCAGGGAATGTCCTGCCTGTGGGAAAGAAGCCTATTTCTGGCGCTGTGAATGTGGAGAGTATACCCATCCCAAACTCTCCTGTCCCCGCTGTAAAATTGAGGTCCGAGGTTCTGAAACCTGCCCTAAGTGCGGTAGAAAGTTAACTTCTGTTACAAACATCAAACTGGATTTTCGTTCCATTTACAAGCAGGCTTTTGAAAATTTAGGGGAAAGGGAAAAAATGGGCCTTATAAAAGGCGTAAAACGGCTTATGAACGGACAGATGACTCCAGAACCTTTGGAAAAGGGAATTTTGCGGGCGATACATGACGTCTATATTTTTAAAGATGGGACTGTCCGTTACGATATGTCAGACATTCCACTTACACATATCAGGGCCGATGAAATCGGGATAACGGCAGCCAAACTCCGGGAACTCGGGTACGTGGAAGATATTTACGGAAACCCTCTTGAGAGGGATGATCAGGTTGTCTGCCTGAAGGTCCAGGATCTTGTGATTTCTTATGATGGAGCCGAGTATATGCTGCGTACGGCAAAATATGTGGACGATCTGCTTGTAAAGTATTACAAGGTTGAGCCATATTACAATGCCGAGACAATCCAGGATTTGGTGGGCGTATTGCTTATTGGGCTTGCTCCGCATACTTCCGCAGGCGTCCTAGCACGTCTGGTAGGGTTTACGAAAGCTTCAGTCGGCTATGCTCATCCTTTCTTTCATGCTTCAAAACGCAGGAATTGCGATGGCGATGAAGATTGCATAATGCTCCTTATGGATGGGATTCTTAATTTCTCAAGGTCTTATCTTCCTGACAAAAGGGGTGGAAAAATGGATGCCCCTCTTGTACTTACTACCAGGATCGATCCCAAAGAAGTCGATAAAGAGGCGCATAATATAGATGTGTCTGCAAGATATCCGCTTGCGTTCTATAGGGCTACCCAAGAACTAAAAAATCCCGCAGAACTTGAAAGTATTATGGATCTGGTTAGTAGTCGGCTTGGAACGCCAGAACAGTACGACCATTTCATGTTTACACATGATACTAAGGATATTGCTGCAGGGCCGCTCAATTCTTCGTATAAGACCCTTGGAAGCATGATAGAAAAAATGGAGGCACAACTCACTCTTGCTAATAAAATAAGGGCTGTAGATGCTCCTGATGTGGCTGAAAGAGTGCTCAAGTCTCATTTCCTTCCTGATCTTCTAGGAAACCTCCGCTCCTTTTCCAGGCAGCGGATGCGCTGTATAAAATGCGGAGAGAAATTCAGGCGCCCTCCACTGACCGGGGCCTGTCCTAAATGCGGAGGTAATGTAGTGCTGACGGTATACGAAGGAGCTGTCCGTAAATATCTTGAGGTTTCAAAAGAAATTGGGGAAAGGTACGGAGTTTCCAGTTATACCCGACAGAGAATTGAACTTCTGGATAAAGATATATGTTCTCTATTTGAAAATCACAGGATTAAGCAACTGGGTCTTTCGGACTTTATGTACGGGCCCGCACGCTAAGACTGGCTGAAAAGGAAATACTTCATTATTTAAAAATTTATATTGACTGATTGGTAGAAGATAGGGCACTTTTAGAGTCCAAAAGTACAGAAACATTTATTAATTGGTTCTCTGATTTTACAGCATAATGTCCTATTCTCCTTCTGGAGAAAACTCTCTTTTTAGATTTCAATTATTCCGGATTGGTGAGTTTTTTCTCTATTGAATTAATATTCTCTATATATTTTCAATGTAATTATATAATTATATGATGATTTATTTATTATCTGTTTGATTATCTGTATTTGTCACAGTATATTTTTTTTCACATAGCTCTAGGTTTTTTTTTTCTTTCTCATATCTGAACTGGAGTTTTAATTTTAGTTTGATTTATTTCACAGGCAGCCCAAGGGAGTTGATCTGCCCTATAAGCTCCGTAAAGTTTTCAATTTCTAGTTCCAGAACCTCTTCTCGACTCATGCCTATTGACATTTCTCCGTCTACAGAAAGACGCTCAGGACCCCTGCGAATAAGCCTATCAACCCCGTCCCTCCTGAGAGCTTCTTTTATTTCCATATCATGCACAAAAGCTCTTCCTGGGATGAAAACAGTTTCGCTTACTTCCGAGAGATCTAGCTTTTTGAAATCTTCAAGAGTAATAAGGCATCCTATGTCTTTTTCCAGGGCTACGATATTCACGGAACCTCCAAGAGCCTCAAAGATTTCTCTCAGCCTTGAGGCTGCTATCTGGCCTGTAATAATAGTGGCTCTTTTTGTAGTTCTAGGGAGCTTTTCAAGAGCTTCGGGAATATTCCGGATGGCAAAAGGAGAACCAATTAGGGGATCTTCAAGTGGGGTCCCTGTAATCCTCATAGAAGGGTGCTTTGCTGCAGAGTTATGTACAAGTTCTGTGAATTCTTGAACGGTATGTGGGATGATGCCCGGAATAATAGGAGCATTGTTCAGGATAAGTCCGTTTTCCTGAAAGTTTGCAAATCTCATCAGGATTGCTCCCTTTGCACCCATGGTTTCAAGGTCACTTAGGGTCTTATTAAGGACTTCTCCGTCATTCACTTCAGGAATAAGCACAATCGCTCCGTATACTTCACAATGAGCACAGAAGTCTCGAAGAACCTGTAAAGAAGCATCAGGCTCTGGATCTTTCATATACTCAGCTCTTAGATCCGGATCAGTAGCAAAGACTGTAAAGCTCACTTCTGTGATTCCGTGGTCTATGTAAAATGAGGCATCATCAGGCTTGCCAAAACCTTTTCCACTTGTATACCCCAGATGGATAGGAATTCTGAACTGAGATAGAAATTCTACAAGTTTTTTCAGTTCTGGGTAGCAGCTTAAATCGCCTCCTCCGCTGATAGTGAATTTTTTTACTTCTCCATTTGCGAAATAGAGTTTTCTTGCGGTTTCCTCTAGTACAATTTGAAGGGGTTTGAAGCCTGAGTATGATTCCTTTACACTGCGGGTACAATAGTCACATCCTTTTTTGAAAGGAAGACAGTACTTGCAGCCCAGAGCTTGGACGTTTTTGACCTTTTTAAAATAACAATATTTACAAAAGCCTCTACAGTCTACCCCTGGATTTCCACCTACATCGACAACTACTTCCATATTAAACTTTCGTATTGTTAGGATATTACTAAATCTTTTTGGTATGACTCTCTGGTAACAAAATATCATATTAAAAAAATTAATATGAACTTTCTATTATCTTATATAATTTACATATTAAGTAATTTTGTTCTTTTTTGATGACTTTAAGTAATATTAAAATTTGGTTTTTCTATTGATATCGTTTTTTTATATAATTCTATAAAAATAGATTCCAGATTAATAAAATCCATCTTAAAAAAATAGACGAATTCATTGAGCGGAGAACACAAAAGATTTAAGTACCTTCTAAACGAATGAGATTTACATTGGGAAAGTGGACACTTAAAAACGACGCGGTATTTGATTTATTAAGTGCAAAAGCACTTGATTAGGTGACCAGTCCCAAAACGATTTTAATAAATTAAGGAGGAAATTAAAGTGTCTGACACAGTAGACATCTACGACGACAGAGGAAAATTGCTCGAGAGCAATGTCGACATTATGAATATTGCTCCAACAAGAAACGCAGCAATTAAAAAGATTATCATGGACACCAAGAGGTCCGTTGCAGTCAACCTCGCAGGTATTCAAGGCGCACTTGCCAGCGGCAAGATGGGCGGCAAGGGCCGTCAGATCTTAGGCCGTGGGCTCAACTACGATATCGTAGGCAATGTTGATGCTATTGCAGCAAACGTTAAGGATCTTATCAAAGTTAATGAAGGCGACGACGCAAATGTCAGAGTTCTTAAAGGCGGCAAGAGCCTGTTGATCCAGGTTCCACAGTCCAGAATTCTTGCTGGTGCCGACTACATGTCCGCAACCACAGTCGGTGCAGCAGCAGTCACCCAGACTATTATTGACATGTTCGGAACTGACCCATTTGATGCACCTATCGTAAAGGGCGCTATCTGGGGAAGCTACCCACAGACAATGGACCTGATGGGCGGAAACGTTGCAGGTATCCTGAACATTCCCCAGAACAATGAAGGTCTTGGCTTCTCCCTTAGAAACATTATGGCCAACCACGTTGCAGCAATTACCAACCGGAATGCAATGAACGCATCAGCTCTTTCTTCTATCTACGAGCAGGCTGGTATCTTCGAGATGGGTGGAGCAGTCGGTATGTTCGAGAGACATCAGCTCCTCGGTCTTGCATATCAGGGCCTTAATGCCAACAATCTCTTATATGACATTGTAAAGGAAAACGGTAAGGACGGTACCATTGGAACCGTTATCGAGTCAGTTGTCCGCAGGGCAGTTGAAGACGGTATTATCTCCGTTGACAAGACTGCTCCCTCTGGATACAACTTCTATAAGGCAAACGATGTCCCCATGTGGAATGCCTGTGCAGCAGTCGGTACCCTTGCAGCCACCATGGTGAACTGTGGTGCAGGACGTGCAGCTCAGAACGTTTCCTCAACACTTCTCTACTTCAACGACATCCTTGAGAAGGAAACCGGTCTCCCAGGATGCGACTATGGTAAAGTGCAGGGTGTCGCAGTAGGATTCTCATTCTTCAGCCACTCTATCTATGGTGGCGGTGGACCTGGTGTCTTCAACGGTAACCACGTCGTTACCAGGCACTCCAGAGGATTTGCAATCCCCTGCGTATGCGCAGCAGTAGCTCTTGATGCAGGTACCCAGATGTTTACAATCGAAGCAACATCTGGCCTGATAGGTGACGTGTTTGGTGGAATCAACGAATTCCGCGAGCCGATTAAGGCAGTTGCAGGAGCGCTCTAAACAAAAACTCAAAAGGTCTAACGATGTCAGACTCTGCTTCAAATACAGAAGATTCTATCCAAATCGAAATTTTTCCCAGTAGAATCCTGTCTCCTGAAACAGCTCAGAAACTCATGACTGAGATCTACAAGGTGGACGGGGTAATCCGCGTCATGGTGCAGGGCAACAGGCTGCCTGAAAGGGTGACTGCCGGCCCTGGCACAGGGGAAAAAGTGGAACATCCACTTAGAAAGCCTATTCAGATTGGAGATCAGGTTATTGAATTGAAGATCTGTGTGGGCAGGATCAGGGTTGAACTTTCAAACGCCGAAGCTAAAGAAAAGCTCAGGGAAGTATGCAAAAATTTGCTTCCGTTCCCCTTTGAATTCAGGGAAGGACATTTCCTCAAAAAGAAGCCTACTGTAACTGACTATGCCAAACTTGGTCCTGAGGCAGATTCCAGGTTGCTTGGTATGGTAGATCCTAAAGCCAAGATCGACCAGCTCATTTTTATCGAGAAGCAAGAGGAGCAAAAAGAAAAAGAGAATAAAGATGAGTGAAAAGGTATGATGATCGATCGGGAAACGCAGGTAGTTGATTGTCGATGCGGCGCAGGGCTTGGCAAGGGAGGAGGGCTTGCCCAACGAGGCACTCTCTCGGAAGCCGGCCGTGCTGAGGTCGTAGCTATTGCAATGAGTCCCGGACAGAGACATATCACAAAACCGGTATGTGAGATCACATATGGGATGAGGAAAGAAAACATTCAGGTGAGTGTGTTGGTACTTTATTCAGGCTCTGGAATTCCTGAGTCTGGTATGAGGACCGGATCTTTTGTGCTGAGTCCAGTAGAAGTTGCACAGATTGAAATGCACAAACTGGCTGTTATCCACCTCGGAAATATCAAGGATCATGTGGTTAGAAAAACTAGGGAAATCCTAAGTCAGGCTAATATTCCGGCGATTGTAGTCAGTCAGATCCCAGTAGATTTTGAGGATTTTGCAGAGGCAGGAATTAAGACGAGATTAGTGATGCCAAGGGATGAAAATATTCGTACAAAAGGAATTGTGATGGATATGGTGAGCGGAGTTACACGCGGTGATTCCTGTCCCAGGGACAAACTAAATTTAATCGTTAAATATGTCAAGACTACATTAGACCAGTTAGAAGATAATATAGGAGTTGCATGAGATGGCTTACGAAAGACAATTTTATCCAGGCGCAACATCAGTTGGCGCTAACAGAAGAAAGCACATGTCTGGAAAACTTGAGAAACTCAGGGAAATTTCAGACGAAGACTTAACAGCAATTCTCGGGCACCGTGCCCCAGGGAGTGACTATCCAAGCACCCACCCCCCACTTGCAGAGATGGGAGAACCTGCATGTTCGACCCGTGAGAATGTTGAAGCTACACCAGGTGCAAAGGCCGGTGACAGAGTCAGATATGTCCAGTTTACTGACTCAATGTACAACGCGCCTGCAACCCCGTACTTCAGATCATACTTCGCAGCAATCAACTTCAGAGGTGTAGACCCAGGTACCCTTTCTGGCCGTCAGATTGTTGAAGCCCGTGAAAGAGACATGGAACAGTGCGCAAAGGTTCAGATGGAAACTGAAATCTCTGACCACGCACTTGCAGGTATGCGTGGTGCAACTGTGCACGGTCACTCTGTTCGTCTCCAGGAAGACGGTGTAATGTTCGACATGCTTGACAGGAGAAGACTTGAAAACGGCACCATCATAATGGACAAAGACCAGGTTGCAATCCCACTCGACAGAAAAGTTGACCTCGGCAAACCCATGTCCAGTGAAGAAGCTGCAAAGAGAACCACCATTTACCGTGTGGATAATGTAGCTTTCAGGGACGACGCAGAAGTCGTTGAATGGGTACACAGGATATTCGATGAAAGAACAAAATACGGATTCCAGCCGAAATGAGGTGACCACAATGGCAGCAGATATTTTTTCAAAATTTAAAAAATCAATGGAAGTCAAATTCACACAGGAATTTGGTTCAAACCAGCAAAGTGGCGGCGACATCTCCGGCAAGACAGCCAAGTTCCTGAGGCTAGGTCCTGAGCAGGACCCAAGAAAGGTCGAAATGATCAAAGCCGGAAAGGAACTAGCAGAGAAGAGAGGCCTTGCATTCTACAACCCAATGATGCACTCAGGTGCTCCTCTCGGCCAGCGTGCAATTACTCCTTACACCATCTCCGGCACTGACATTATTGCAGAACCTGATGACCTTCACTATGTCAACAATGCTGCAATGCAGCAGATGTGGGACGACATCAGGAGAACCTGCATTGTCGGTCTTGACATGGCTCATGAAACACTTGAGAAGAGGCTGGGCAAGGAAGTTACCCCTGAAACCATCAACCATTACCTTGAAGTCCTTAACCATGCCATGCCCGGTGCAGCAGTGGTTCAGGAAATGATGGTCGAAACTCACCCTGCCCTTGTTGACGACTGTTTCGTGAAAGTCTTCACAGGTGACGACACACTTGCAGATGAAATCGACAAGCAGTTCCTTATTGACATCAACAAGGAATTCCCAGAAGAACAGGCAGCCCAGATTAAGGCCTCCATCGGCAAGACTTCCTGGCAGGCAATCCATATTCCAACAATTGTCTCCAGAACAACTGACGGTGCTCAGACTTCCAGGTGGGCAGCCATGCAGATCGGTATGTCTTTCATCTCCGCATATTCAATGTGTGCCGGTGAAGCAGCCGTCGCTGACCTGTCTTTCGCTGCAAAGCACGCAGCTCTGGTCTCAATGGGTGAAATGCTTCCAGCAAGGCGTGCACGTGGCCCCAATGAGCCCGGTGGACTGTCCTTCGGTCACCTGTCAGACATCATCCAGACAAGCCGCACAGTCCTTGACGACCCAGCAAAGGTAGCTCTTGAAGTCGTCGGTGCAGGCTGTATGCTTTACGACCAGATCTGGCTCGGATCCTACATGTCCGGTGGTGTCGGGTTCACTCAGTATGCAACAGCTGCATACACTGACGACATCCTTGACAACAACGTGTACTACAACGTTGACTACATCAACGACAAGTACAATGGAGCTGCAAACATAGGCACTGACAACAAGGTAAAGGCAACTCTCGATGTCGTAAAGGATATCGCAACAGAGTCCACACTCTACGGTATCGAGACTTACGAGAAGTTCCCGACTGCCCTTGAAGACCACTTCGGTGGGTCTCAGAGAGCAACCGTGCTCGCAGCTGCAGCCGGTGTCGCAACTGCCCTTGCAACTGCAAACGCAAATGCTGGTCTCTCTGGCTGGTACCTCTCTATGTACCTCCACAAGGAAGCATGGGGCCGTCTCGGCTTCTTTGGATACGACCTGCAGGACCAGTGTGGTGCCACAAATGTTCTGTCCTACCAGGGCGACGAAGGTCTCCCAGACGAACTCCGTGGTCCAAACTACCCCAACTACGCAATGAACGTAGGTCACCAGGGTGGATACGCAGGTATCGCTCAGGCAGCCCACTCAGGCCGAGGAGACGCATTCACCGTCAACCCACTCATCAAGGTCTGTTTCGCTGACGACCTCCTGCCCTTCAACTTTGCTGAGCCCAGGAGAGAGTTCGGCCGCGGTGCCATGAGAGAGTTCATGCCTGCTGGCGAGAGATCTCTTGTCATTCCGGCAAAATAAACTCAATACTAAACACATTAAAATAGAGTAGGCCAGAAGGCCTACTTTTTCTCTCTTTTTTCTACACCATTTTTTCGGGTTCCGTTGCAAAAAAATCTTTTCTAATGGCATAATAGAATAAAAAGAAAACCAAAGATAGTAATATGCTGTCTAATTCCTTTAAATAGAAGCATTATGAAGGAGAAGTTATTCTATTGAATGTCAGATGGTACGTAAAATTCCTATTAAGCTATAGAAATTTGAAGGAACTGATGATAGAATGAGGAATTCAAGTTGATCACAGTACGATAATGAGATGGGTACATCAATATTCTCCTGAAATCGAAAAGAAGATCAGAAGACATTTAAGACCAACAAACGTTTCGTGGAGAGTTGATGAAATCTATATAAAAGTAAAGGACAAATAAATGATCTAAACTACTCTGTTTTTAGTAAAGTCAAATACATTAATCAATTGTTTGGTTTAGTTTTATATGGTTTAGTTTTTTATAATATTGATACATTTTCCTTGAATATTTTGATTTTTATTCATTACTTATAGATTTACATATTTTTTGAATTTTTTGTAGCGGAACCCTTTTTCTTTATATGGAGGTTTAACGTAAAATCTCCGTATTTCATCGGTTTTAGCTTTTAATTTGATAAGGCCTTGAAACAATATTCTTCCTCATTCCAGGTTCATATAATCCTACCTCAAATCACGACAACTTTTTTCCCTAACTTGCTTGCAGCTTCCACAAATTCTATTGTATCTACCCCCGGAAATGTGTCTACAATACAAATATCAAATTTTTCATCCACACAATTCGCTAATTCTCTTATATCCGTGCTGTAAACTTCAAATTTGTCTCCAGATGCTATTAATTCATCTTCACTACCTGAAGATTTGACTGAGAATCCATTAGCTTCTAAATTAATCAAAGTAGTTTCTATTGCAGGGTTCCATATATCATTAAAAACTACTTTTCGCGCTCCGGCTTTAAGGCATGTGATTCCTAAAGTTCCGGGTCCACATGTACAATCAAGAACAGTAGGCATATCAAAATTTTTCAAAGCTTTTTCAAGTATCTCTATCTTGGGTGGTTTTATCTTTGGAAACTCTATATGAATTTCACGCTGATATTTATATATTCCTAAAACCCCATAAGGAGTCTGTATTATATCACATCTCAAATCGCATCCAGCAAGAAGTTCATATACATGAGGATTAGAATCAGAATCTTTTATACCCACAGTTTTTCTTACATCTCCCCTTAAAACCCCTTTAACTTCCCCTACTTCTTTTACAATTGTTTCAGCACACCTTTTATCTGCTTCATTAGATAATATTACTAAAGAATCCTTAGGCAAATATGGAACAAAATTAGTTGGATAGCCAGGAGTCAAAAGAGGAACACATGAATTTCTTAAATTAGATTTTTTTTCTTTTATTCCTTCATCGATCATTACTTTTAGCACGTGAGACATTACAATATCAAGATGTCTCTTACCGCATTTACAACTTCCAAAATAGTTATTTATTTTATCTAAGTTAATCTGTTCTGCTAAAGGAGAAAATTTCTTTATTTCTTCTGTTTTACAATCGTTGCATGGTTTGTAGAATAACTCAATGTCTTTTATTGTTTTTGAAATAGGCCTTATACATTTATCTCCACACCTACACCTTATTTCCATATGTTTAATTATGGAATTTTTTCTATAAGTATTATGTTATTTCGTTTTATCCCTTAATTTTATTTTAGAGTCATTTAGGAGGTAAATGATTTCTTTGACTGATTGAGGTCAATTTAAAAAGGAGAATATTGAAAGTCTGAGGATTCATTTCATTATCAGTTATTACAGTGAAATTAAATCTATATTTCAACTTACTCTTTAGATTTTCTTTCAACTTTTGCTCCAAGTCTTATCAGGTCTTTAAAGAAGTCAGGATAGGAGATGGATACAGATTCAGTTGTATCAATCGTTGTATTTCCTGCCACCATCCCTACAAGTGCAAGGGACATAACAATCCTGTGGTCATTCCAGCCGTGGACTGCTGCTCCTTTCAGTTCTCCTCCTGTGATGGTTAGACTGTCCTTCTCTTCTTTAAGCTGAACTCCAAACTTTGGAAGTTCGGTTGCAAGAGCGTGAAGTCGGTCCGTTTCTTTATATCGGACATGCTCGGCATTTTCAATCCTGCTCGTGCCCTCAGCAACTGCAGCAAGGACAGCAACAGTAGGAACAAGGTCAGGAGTTGCCCCTGCATCAAAGGTTATGGCTTTTAATTTTCTCCCTCCTCGGACGGTCACAATACCTGCTTCTTTATCCCAGGTGATATCTGCTCCCATTTGACTCAGAGTTTCAATAATTACCTTGTCTCCCTGTTTTGAAGGGAAGAGGTTTTTGACTGTAACTTCAGATCCACTAATCATGGCTGCGGCTGCAAGCAGGTAGGATGCAGAGGAAAAGTCACCTGGAACCGTGTAATCTTTGAAATCATACTTCTGTTTTCCCGGGGTTATAAATTTGGTACCATCACTGTCATCGGTATGGACTTTAACGCCTGCTAGTTCAAGCATTTCAAGGGTTACTTCCACATAAGGTCTTGACTTAAGCTTCCCTGCAATGGAGAGCGTGGTGCTATTTTCGGCAAGTGGACAGGCTATTAGAAGGGCTGAGATAAACTGAGAACTAACAGAGCCATCAATACTCACTTCCTGTTGTCCCTTAAGTCTGCCTTTAACAACAAGTGGAGCTTTCTCGTTTCCTCGAGTGGAGCAGGCTCTTGCTCCTAATCTATTGAGGACTTCAAGAAGAGGCCCATTTGGCCGGGTACGAAGAGATGAATCTCCAGTAAGTACTGTAATGCCATTGGCAAGAGCTGCTATTGCGGTCATGAAGCGGAGGGTTGTCCCTGAATTCGCAGCATCAATTACATCTTCCGGGACACTTGGTTTTCCATTTACTCCCTGGATAATAAGCCTGTCTTCTTTCCATTCAATCGAAGCCCCAAACAACTCGGAAGCTCGGATTGTAGCAAGCGTATCGGCTGAAATTAGGGGACGCCTGATGATTGATTCATTTGAGAGAGCTGCCAGGGTTATAGCCCTGTGAGTATAACTCTTTGAAGGTGGGGCAAAAACTTCCCCTTTGACTGAGGATTTATTGATAGAAACACGCATATGTACCAGATCTCTTCAATTTTTGTTTAGATTTTATGAGATTCAGGTGCTACTTCTAGTCTTCTAAGTAGATAATTTTTGATAGTTCCTCAATTTGTTACTAACTTGAACAAGATCAAACATCTTAAATATAATTAAAAACCCAATTACTCCCTTCATATCCATAAATTCCCTTTTCATCTTACTGTTTATCCTTTTTCTTTCTTCATCACTTTTTTATACTTGTTTTCTAAAGATATGTTCTAAAATCTCATCTTGTAGCTTGATAACATATAGCACGCTTGATTTAAAAGAATTCCGGAAAAAGAAAGATTTGGAAAAATTGATCAAATAAAGTTGAAGAAAAAGAATAAAAATAAAAGAATTAAAGAATGAGGGTTGAAAGCTATTCTCAGAACCTCATTGCTCTAAGGCGTTTTACCCTCTCATCGGTTGCCGGGTGAGTACTGAAGAGAGACTGGATCGTTCCTCCCTTTAAAGGGTTGACAATAAACATGTGGGCGCTGCTTTCATTTGCCTGCACATCTGTAACTCTGGGCCTGTAGCTAGAGTTCCCGTACTCAAGCTTCTCAAGGGCATCGGCAAGAGCCCAGGGTTTTCTGCACATGCTTGCTCCTTCTGCGTCGGCTGCATACTCTCTTGACCTTGAGATTGCAAGCTGGATCAGGGATGCAGCAATCGGTGCCACAATGGCCATCGCGATGAGGCCTATGATTCCACCACCGTTGTCATCATCCCTGCCGCCGAAGCCTCCGAAAATTGCAGCCCACTGTGCCATATTAGCCAGCATTGTGATGACACCTGCAAGGGTTGCAGCTATAGCACTTATCAGGGTATCCCTGTTCTTTACATGTGCAAGCTCGTGTGCCAGCACGCCTTCGATTTCTTCATAAGAGAGCAGCTCAAGAATTCCGGTTGTAGCAGCCACAGCCGCATGCTCTGGGTTTCTCCCGGTTGCAAAGGCATTCGGCATCCCGGAATTTACGATATACACTTTGGGCTTTGGTATTCCGGCTTTCAAAACCAGTCCATCGACGATTCTGTGCAGGTTTGGAGCTTCTGCAGGTGAAACTTCTTTTGCCCTATACATCTTTAGTACGATCTTGTCGCTGTACCAGTAACTCCCAAAATTCATAATTGATGCAAACAGGAATGCAATAATCATTCCGCCCGTGCCCCAGTGGCTTCCTATCAAAACCAGGAGGCCTGTAAGGGAGGCAAGCAAAATTGTAGTTTTAAGCATATTCTTCATGACTTATCACGCGACGTCCTCCCAGGCTAATGTCTGGGTTTTCGGTCTTTGACTTCTATATCCCAAACTTATTTTTGTAAGTTAGAAGGTAGAATTAATCTTAGTTATTCTGATAACAGATATATATTTTTTTCTCCTACATTCGCAGGTTGATACAATTGTACTAGTCTGTTATTTTTCATTTATATATAACTGATTCTAATTCTATAATATGGAATGCCCTTTTCTCAAAAGGGGGAATTCTCTCTATTATAAGGTATATTGCGTTCTTCCCTCTGAAAACTCCCTGAAGCTTCAAACTTAGAGCGTTTATCAATATTTCATCTTACATATATTTAGTTTAGTTAAGGGGTTTTGTACATTAATTGTTTGAAATCAAACTAATATTAGGCTCAAAGTATATCTATTTATTGAAAGATATTCTCTCGATGATTAATATAATTAAAACAAATTTAGGGGTTGAGGTTAAGAAAAATTGAAGACATTATAAATTTCTTTTTCTCTTTTTATCCCAAGTTTCTCTTAGCGAGCGCCGGAACTTTCATCTAGACTATGAACTGGAGTAACTTTATGAAGTAAGGTGACTTATATTTTATAATTGGTAGAGTGACTGATTAGAGAGTAACTTGATTAGAGAGTAACTTGATTAGAGAGTAGTTGATTAGATAGTGACTGCCATGAAAGCCGCCTGTATCCAGATGAATATTTCGCTTTGTTCGAAACATGAAAACCTTGAGCGTGCCCTTTCCCTTGCAGAAGAGGCGGTTTCTAAAGGAGCTGAGTTACTCGTCTTTCCTGAAGTTTTCTCAACCGGCTTTTGTTATGACCATATACAAGAGGTGGCTGAAACCGTTTCAGGTTCCACGCTCGAAGCCTTATGTGATTTTTCAAAGGGGCATGGCTGTATTCTTGCAGGCTCAATTATAGAAAAGATAGAAAAAAATGACAGGGAGGCAACAAATTCTGAAAAAAAAGCTCCTTCCCAGTATAACCTCGGCTTCTGCATCGAATCCGGAAAGCTGGCCGGTATCCGCCGAAAAGTCCAGCTTTACGGCCCTGAAAAAGAATATTTTGCATCTGGAGACAGCATAGCTCCTATAAGGCTGCAAAAATACGGACTCTCCATAGGGCTCATAGTTTGCAATGAACTCAGGTATCCGGAAGTTGCCCGAAAACTGGCTCTTGATGGAGCAGACCTGCTGGTCTCAGCTGCCGAGATTCCGGATTTTTATATCTATCCCTGGCGCATTATGTCTCTTTCGAGGGCGATTGAAAATCAGCTGCCTCACATCGCCTGTAACAGGGTAGGGAAAGACAGGTATTCAACTTATCCAGGTGGCTCTCTTATTGCCGACGGATGGGGCCGGGTCCTGGCAGAAGCTGGGAAAGAGGAATGTGCCCTTATAGGGAAAATCGATCTTGAAGAGGCAAAAGAAATCAGGCAAACCGGCTCTATTTTCGAAGATCGCAGGCCTGAACTGTATTAATTTATGATTGAATTGAAGGTACATTTAAAAAACAACCTACGTTAGGAAATGAATTGGAAATCAAGGGCAGTATAGCGAAATTCCTGTAAATTCTATTCACGGTACATAGATTTTAATTAAACCATGCATAAGAAGAAGAAATTATAAGGAAAACCAGCATTATTTAATTAAATCCATTTCCCGGTATATTTAGAATAATTGTATTCATCTATTAACTTAATCAAAGTTTTATTTGAATTACTCGCGTAACTTATAACATCTTCATATTTTGCTATATGTTCATATATGCACTTAATTTGTTTGCAAAAACTAATGTATTTCTCTTCCGGTTTCCCGTTGTAATAGTTTTGCTTATATGCAGGTGCTATGTTAGAATCCCACATTGGAAAGAATGTTGGAACTAATACATGTAAGGCTTTTGCTACCGACACAGGACTTTTACCTTTATCTTTTCTGGATTGAGACATTGAAGCTTCAAGGAAATCATTAAATAAACTTCTTATTAATTGTTCATCATTTTCTGAGAGTATAGATATATCTCTACCCCTAAAACTATTAAGTCCAACAAAATTTTTGTTTATACAATGTTCAAGTTTTTCAAACTTTAAAGAACCATATAGTTTTCTATAATACGGGAAGTTCCAAGTTAAAAGAATAACTCCAGTTCCAATTGTCATTTCTCTTCTATTATTCCAATTCTTTGAGATATGTTCAGTTGAAACTTTGTAAAATGAATCATACTCACTATACTTATCAAATTCCTTACATGCGTTCAAAAACTTCTCCTTTTCTGGAATCTCTGGTACCGAAATACTACCACAATTAGCCATATTAATAAAAAGATCAATCAGTAGATAAATTTTTTCTATGTAACTAAAGTAATCATTGATCTTATTTCATAATATGAACATTTCTTTCAAAGAGCCTCAAAAGTTATGAAAATTTTGTTTTATTCTGTACTTTTTTCCTTATATAAAATTACATTTATTTTATTCTATAGATAGCTTTTATGCCAAAACTATTACATATATAAATGAATTTACAGAAAATCTGAAGCACTACCAAACTAGGGTTGAATAATTACCCCAATAATAAAAGTAACTGAATATACAATTAGAAAAAGCAACATTGTTTAAAAAGTAATGAAAAGGTAAACCCTGCCGGGTTACCCATTTAGTTTTTTTACTATCAGTTCGCGTGCGGTCTTTGCATCTGCCGTGCCTTGTGTCTTTTTCATGACCTGTCCCACAAGGAAGTTTAAGGATTTCTCCATGCCTCCAAGATAGTCCTGTACTGCAGCTCCATTTTCGGCTATTGCTTCGGCAACCGCTTTAGTTACTAGGTCGTCTTCAGCTTTGAAAAGGTCTTTTTCTTCGATAATCTGGAACGGGGTTTTTTCTTCGCTGGTGTCAAGCATAGTTCGAATAACTTCAACTGCTGCCCTATCACTGATCTTTCCCTCGGCAAAGAGGTTAACCAGTTCTACCATGTCTGAAACCTTAAAGGAATTCTTTATTTTCGGGTCTTTTGCATGAATGAAGCGTATCCTCTTTCCGTCATAAGAAGAGATTGCAAGGTCGCGGTAATTTAATTCTCCAAGGAAGACGTCAGCTGTCCAGGTAGCTGCAAGCTTTGGGTCCACGCCTTTTGCACAGACACTCTCGTAAAAGTCGGCAAGCATAATCTTTGACGTAAGAGATCGTGCATGCATATCCGTAATTCCGTACTGCTCCATGAAACGGGCGCGTTTTGCATCCGGAAGCTCAGGCAAAGTTTCCTTAATTGCAGGAATCCAATCGATAACGTGCATAGGCATGAGGTCGGGTTCGCGGAAGTAGCGGTAATCCTCAGCTTCTTCTTTTGTCCTCATTGAAAGTGTTACGCCCCTACCTTCGTCAAAGTGACGAGTCTCCTGTATGACTTCTCCTCCACGCCTGATTACGTTTTTCTGGCGCATAATCTCATAGAGAAGGGCTCTCTCAACTCCTTTATGAGAGGAAATATTCTTGACCTCAACACGGGTACCCCAGTGGACCGAGACGTTTGCATCCACACGCATTGCTCCTTCCAGGTTCCCGTCAAAGACGTCCAGATACTCAAGGATATTCCTGAACTTGTCTAGGAACCTTCTTGCTTCTTTGGGGCTGCGCATATCAGGCTCGGTAACAGTCTCGATTAGGGGCATACCTGACCTGTTATAATCGATGAGAACACCCTTTGATTTTTCTATGCTCCCTATGTGCGCAAGCTTGCCCGGGTCTTCTTCCATGTGGGCTCTTGTAATCCCTACCACATGTTCCCCGTCTTCGCCTTCAATTACGACCTTTCCATTGCTTACAATTGGGAAATCGTACTGGGTAATCTGGAAACCTTTAGGAAGGTCAGGGTAGAAATAATTCTTCCTGTGGAACTGCGTCTCTTCTGCAATCTCTCCTTCAAGGGCGAGCCCGATTTTAATTGCGGCTTCCACTGCTTTTTTATTCAGGACCGGCAGCGCTCCTGGAAGACCCAGGCAGATTGGACAGGTATGAGTGTTGGGAGCTGCATCGTGGTAATCTGAAGAGCAACCGCAGAACATCTTTGTCTTAAGTTTGTTTAGCTGAACGTGGATCTCAAGTCCAATCCTTACTCCATCAGGGTTTTCATAGACCATTTATGCCACCCCCTGGGGTCTTTTTGTGTGATAATCCGTGCTCTGTTCGAAAGTGTGTGCTGCACGCAGGACAGTGGGCTCGTCAAAAGGCTTGCCCATTATCTGAAGCCCTATCGGAAGGCCATCAGTAAAACCACAGGGCACAGAAACCGAGGGCAAACCTGCAAGGTTTATCGGGCAGGTATTTACATCCGAAAGGTAGAGGGTGAGTGGATCTTCGATCGCTTCTCCTATTTTGAAAGCAGGGTTCGGCATAGTTGGAGCCATAAGCACATCAACTTTTGAGAGTGACCTATCAAAATCCTGTTTCACAAGGGTCCTGACCTTGAGGGCTTTTAAGTAGTATTTGTCGTGGTATCCTGCTGAAAGAGCATAGGTTCCAAGGAGAATTCTTCTTTTCACCTCTGCCCCAAAACCTTCAGCTCTTGTCTTCGAAACCATGGTATGCCAGTTATCACCGCTAGCTCTAAAACCGTAACTGGTTCCATCGAAGCGAGCAAGGTTTGAGGAGGCTTCACTCACTGCAATGATATAATATGAGGCAAGGGCATACTTTATATTCGGCATAGAAATCTCTTCCCAAGCCGCTCCAAGACTCTCATACTTGTGTATGGCATTCCATACGGCTTTTTCAACATCTGGGTGTATGCCTTCTCCGAAAAATTCCTTCGGGACTCCAATCTTGAGTCCTTTTACATCCTCGACAAGAGCTTTCTGATATTCGGTTTTACTGTCAATTGAAGTTGAGTCCTTGTGGTCGTACCCAGCTATGACGTCCATAAGCGCTGCAATATCTCTTACATTGTTTGCAAGAGGGCCTACCTGCTCAAGAGAGTTTGCGTAAGCCACTACTCCGTGTCTGGAAACAGCACCGTAGGTAGGTTTAAGCCCAACAACCCCGCAGAATGCCGCAGGACAGCGTATTGATCCGCCTGTGTCCGAGCCAAGGGCAAAGGGAGCTTGTCCTGCTGCAATGACGGCGGCACTGCCTCCGGATGATCCGCCTGGCACTCTTTCAAGGTCCCAGGGATTTGCAGTAGGCCCAAAATAGCTGGTTTCGGTAGAAGAACCCATTGCAAACTCGTCCATATTGGTTTTTCCGAGGATTATTGCGCCTGCAGAAAGGAGTTTCTCGATAACATGGGCATTGAAAGGAGGAATATAATTTTCGAGGATCTTCGAGCCGCAGCTATTTGGTAGTCCGGCTACGGAAATATTATCCTTTATCGCAATTGGCACACCTGCAAGAGGACCATTGTGTCCCTCGGCGTCAATTTTCTTCGCCTGCTCAAGGGCTTTTTCAGAAACCGTTATATAACCATTAATTTTGTTCTTTTTTATAACTTCGAGATAGTGAGCTGTTACTTCTTCGGCTGAACTTTCTTCAATTTTCTCTTTTATCTGTGCAACATTCATCCATTTTGCCATCTAAAATCCTCCTCAGCCGATTTTTGGAACCTTGAAAGTCCCATTCTGTTTATCTTCGGTGTTTTCAAGCACAACTTCCTGCGGGAGAGATTCTTCAACAATATCCTCCCTGAATACGTTATAGATCTCAGCCACGTGATAAGTGGGGGCTACATCTTCGGTTGGCAATTCATCAAGCTGTCCGAAATATTCTAATACTGAGTTAAGTTTTTCCATAAAGTCGGCTGTTTCCTGCTCGCTTACATCAATGCGAGCAAGCCAGCCAATATGTTCTACATCTTCTTTTGTGATCATGAAAGTTCCTCAAAAATAGAATGGTCCTGAATAGAATGCTGTTGGTTGCTGCATAATAGAAACAGGTTAATGGGTTAAATATATTCTCTCCTCTGCGCGCCGTTAATGCCTGAATTGTGCTTCAAAAATAGAAAAGTTTCTTTTTTGTTTTTAATGTGATAGTAAGCAGTAAGATTTGATAGCAATAAGTTATCCCATTATCTTTATTTTTTCTGCCTCCTGTTAATATCGTACATCTGAACTTTCTTCATTTTCGCGAGATTGAGTGCTTTCTCAAGTTCATCGTCGGTAAGATGCCTGGCTTCGATATAGCCATTATCTACGGCTTCGTTGAAAATTTCGTATCCCAGTGCTGAGCGGGCAAGGACTGTAGTCCAGCCTCTGGGGCTGCCAACTCCTCCAAAGGAGATATCCGAATTTTCGGCGGTAAGGTCTGTGCAGAAACGGCAGGAAGAACTCCTATATTCGTCAAACTCGCTAAGTTCAAAGACATGTTCTTTTCCATCTTTCAGTGTGACCTCGAATTTCCCTTTCCGGATTTTCATAGCATCTACATTTTCCAACAGTATTCCATAGCTTTCAAGCACGGCTTTAATTCCCTCATAGGAGAAAGTATCCATGCAAAAAAGCCCGAGTTTGAGCACTTTCGCCCTCATGAAAAGATGCAGGAAACCGAAAGAGCTTTTCTGCATTTTGGTAACAGCATCGATGTTGCAGCTTGTCCCTACAAAGGCGATGCTATTCATTCCCTGTTTAATCGAGCTCATGAGTGCTTCAAGGGTCATGGAATGCGAGTAAATGCTGCCGCTGCTCTCAAGAATTTCTTCCCTGGTCTTCGCAACTATTGGTACAGGTCTCCAGGGCTCTTCTTTTGAGCGGACTGTGACCACGGCACAATCGATCAACCCTTCATCTAGGGCATAGAGAAGAAGAGAGGTTACAACTCCTCCGTCCTGACCCTTTACTTCGGGGATGGCAGATCTTGCTGCATATGCATATCGGAAACATCCTATGAGTCCTTCTTCTGTGGTTATGGTTCTTGGGCACTGGTTGTAGCAGACCCCGCAAGCTTTGCAGGGTCCGATCAGTTTTGGTACCCCGCCATCGATAGTTATGTACTCACAGCTTGCCGCGCAGGCTCCACAAAGAGTACAGATGCCCGGTTTTATGATATCTTTTCTCAGTTTTCCAAAGGAAATTTTTTCTTTTTCACTAAGATTTCGCTTGAGTCGAATTACGCTTTTCTCAAGCACATCAAACTTTTGTTTGCATTCGGGACCACAGAAATAATACTTTTTCCCCCCGTAGTCCGAAACATATTTAGTGTTGTCAGGTATAGTTTTCTTGCAAATAGGATCAAGCGGCATTAAGAACCTCCGATCAAGGTTATGTGAGAACTTGATGACATGCCATTAGGTTTGCTTGTTTTAGGGAATGCTTCAGTGTCAGCTTTTTAAAAAATATAATATATTCACTTAGGTTATATTATGTACACAATTTGTAATGAAACAATTTTATTATTTATGTTTTTATAATTATGTGTTATACTTATTCTTATCAGTATTTATCAGGAATTCACCTGGAAAATGTTGCTCCAGAACAAGAGACTTTGTCAATAGGAAAGTATCCGAGATAAAAGGAAAAACAGTTCTAAAATAGGTGATAATATCCGAGATAAAAGGAAATGCAGTTCTAAAACAGGTGATACAAAGCAAATGGTAGATGAAAGATAACCTGAGCACAAGCAAGTAAATATAAATAATTATAGAGGTTGAATAAATTAATTATAAAGAAAGGTTGAGCTGGACAAAAGTTTAAATCTCATTGGTTTTCCATAGGAATATTTTAGCAAAGGTTATTATATACTTCTGTTAATCTTTCTTTAATTATTGATTTGAGCTGATCTCAAAACTATTGATCTGCTCTTTCGAATCTCGTATGTAGAATTAGTAATCGAGCTTCTAATCATGAGAGAAATCTTGAAAAATGTAATTGTTAAGAATGAATTGGGTTTTGAAATCAACTCATTAATCATATTCTTTTTAAACGTTTTTATAATACAGGGTGACAATAGCTCAGAAGTACTTTGATACCAGACACTCATTCCTGAATCCTAAACCCGATCCCCTCTGATTGACTTCAGCTAAGTTCGAATAGGCTTAAAATAGACTCTAATCTCCTTCAGATTAAACTTGCAAAATAATTTATCTTAAACTACAATTAATTCACTTTTAACTATAAACATTACTGATTCTAAGGAAAGAATTAAAAATGGCTCTGAAACCCAGAATTACAAAATCTCCTCCGGTTCGTTTGATTGATCTTAAGTCAAAGCCTTTCTTTATTGTAGCTTCTGTAGAAGTCGGAAATACCACTACCAAATCTATTCTTACGGCTACGAATATGGAGACTGGAAGGACCCATATAATAAATAAGGTTGTGCGGATGACCAGGGATGTCCGCCCCCCTAAGCTTGGGGAAGTTATATTCGGAAAGACACTTACAGATGTTGAGCTCACTCGTGAGGCTGTCGCGGAACTGGTACGTGATACCCTCACCGAATCAATGGAAATAGCAGGTTTGGATATAAAAACTGATCTGGACTTCGTAGTTCGTTCAACAGGGGTTGTTGCTGGTTTTGACTCTCCAGACGATATAGGTGAATTTATCAAAGCCCTGGCAGACGGTTGCCTGATTGCGGGGGTCCCACCCAAGAATATGACGCCACCTATGTCGGTTTCAAATATTCCTAAAAGGCTCCAGAAATTCAGCAAACTGGAACAGGTGATCTTTGATGGGGCGGTTGCAGGCGTAGTGCCGCCTATAGGAGCAACTGGTGTTGAAATTGTTGCAAACGAAATGGAAGGGGAACTTGCAACTGCGGGGATTAAGGAAGCAGCTAAACTTACAGATGTCGATTTCAGAAGCCCTTGTATTTCAATTGACTTTGGGACAACTCTTGATGGCAGGATCACAAATTCAGACCATCCGTACGCAAAAACGATAGGAAACTTCTGTGGATATGCCGGAGCAATTCCTGATGCTATTATCCGGGGCTCGAAGGTCGTTGATTCAAAAGTAGGTACCGCACTTGATGTCTTCGAAAAACAAAAACCTCCTTCTTTCTTTACCTTAAAGTTAAGGGCTAAAGCAATTGAAGCCTATGCAAAACGCATTCATGAACTTATTATTATAGAAAAAGTTCCAAAAGATAGAAAAAAGTACGGAAGCGTGCCTGTTAGGCCTGATGCAGCCGAGGAAATAGGTGTAACCCTTATAGGGTGCGATGTAGGAGTAAACGGCTCTGATATGGGCAAACTCAGTGCCATAGGCATGGAAATCTGTAAGACTTATGGTCTTCCGGTTGTCTATGCGGTCATTGACGAGGTTATGGCAGGCGTGGTTTGCAGGCTGATTAAGGTTGCAAAAGAAGAAAGGCTTGTTTTTGAGGATACGACGATAGGAATTACCGGTAGGGCAGGTATTACAGGAAACAAGCCTAAATTGATTCTGAAATGTCTGGATGAAATGAATCTTGCCTCAAAAATAGACGAAAGGGTGGTATTTGTAGATGACGGACTTGCCAGGGGCGCAGCTGTAATGGCTCGTTGCATGAATTCTCTTGGCACACCGAGAAATCCTCTAGGTGGCAGGCACGGCGGAAAATGCATTCTTGCACACAGGATAAAATTGCAGAATAAATAATATTGAAATACTGGAAATCAAGAAAATATTTGATACATGGTAAACATTGAAACTTAAAAAGAGAAGATTTTAAAAGAGAAATTAAATGAGAAATTTAAGATGCAGGGGGAATTAACCTCCTGCTCCTCCGCCACCGGCTTTACCCAGATCGAAGGTCTGCATTGTTTCTCTGTTTTTCCTAAATCTTTCTTCCAGCTCTTCGGCAGTGAGTACCTCTTCTTCCGTTTCTTTAGCTTTAATCTCAGCTAACTCAAGAGTCTCTTCTCTGTACCAGAGCTCTGTACTCTTGAGAAGAGCCCACACATTTCCCTGCTCGTCTTTTTTGATCTCAGTTACGCGGCTGACCGTATCACTGTTTACGTATTTGACCGCATCTCCCGCTTTAATGGGTTTTTTATTTCGCCCTACCGCTGTGATTACTTCAGCACCAGCCATGCTCTTTCACCTCGAAGGCTTCCAGGGCGCTGGCGTTTTATGCCCTGCAAGTTCCTTCTTTATAACCTTCTCTATAATTAGCTGCTTATAGGTTGTCTAGGCTCTCTAATAAAGCTTATGTGAAAACTTTTTAGAAAAAAGTTTTATCAAAAACTATGCTACTTGAGCTTTTGGAAGATTTTTAACTTTGATTAATCTCTAGCCTGAGATCTCCCATCAGGGCAACTCTTTCGGCAAAAGCATTATGCCTGTGAATACTTTCCTCATTGGTCTGCTTGATGGTGATTACTGCGTTGTCTGGAAGGTTGGGAAACTCTTTTACTACATTGTCTGCCATGGTCCTTACGCAGTCTTCAACAAATTTCGGGTTCATATGAGCGGTTTCTACAACGACTTTTTCATCTGCGCGTTTCAAGACTTCATACACGCTGGAACTCATAGAGCGCTCGATAATATTGATGATATTCTCCAGGGAAACATCAAAATCATGTGCTACTTTGATTGAAATAATGCCTCTTCCGCGCTGGTTATGAGTAGCCATTGGAACCTTTTCCAGGAATTTTAGAATTGTATCCCTGTCAACTCCAAGTTCAGAAAGCTCATTTGCAGCTTTATCTCGCATAATTTCCTGAGCGCAGGGGCAGGCTGTCATTCCTACAACTTCGGCACCTATCAGTTTTTTTACATCAAAGTAGTTCTCGTCGCCTTGTCCTCTTACAGCTGAAGCTTCAGCAAAGATGTTTACAACTTCCTGGCATTTGATTCCAGTAGATGGAGAAGCACGTCTGATCATATATTCACTTCTCATACGAACTTCTGCCTGGTTAGCATATTCATGCCTACCAAGAAGGTTATGTGCGATATCACTGCAAAGCTGCTCAATTTCATATACTGGTGTACTGAGTATTTTTTCCAGCACTTCGTCTACAGCTTCAAAGTTCCTTGAGAGATTTGCTCCCTTTCGATCGGAGGGAAGGTCAACAAAAACGTCAAAAGTTGAAATCAGGACGATAGGACGTTTGTCTTTTCGTTTGATTTCAACAAGTTTTTTCATATTTGTTACCCCTACACGGGTAAGGTTTATAGCAATGCTTGGTTTGCTGGCCTGGACGTCCGGGAGGTTGAAAGTGCAATGTTCCATAATTAACCAGATCCATGAAAAGATGAATACTTGATTTTGTAAAATGAATCCTGATAATACGTAATTTTATTCCATTTGGAAAAATATAATGACCATAAGGAGTTATAGCATGTAAAGTTTATGCTTTCCAGGTCCTTTTTCCAAAAGTACAATAAAACTTAATTCTAAAAGTGTCCAAAATCTATTTCCTGAAACTCATTTTAGACTGCATTTCTAACAAGACATAATTATTTAAATATTTCCCATTTTGCCAACATTATAGAGAAATTTAGTTTATATATTTTCCACAAGTTGAGAAGGATTTTGTATAAACCAATAACTGCAGGCAACATCCTGAAGAAAGATTTTATATACTTTAAAACTTAATCAGAGTCTAGCAATACATTGCGAGGTGACCTTTATGTCCAACACAAGAAATTTTGTTTTACGAGACGAAGAAGGCAATGAGCACGGAGTTTTTACTGGAAAACAGCCTCGGCAGGCTGCTTTGAAAGCTGCAAACCGGGGTGCTGGAACTAAATCCAAACCAGATATCATCCGCCTCAGAGAACGCGGGACAAAGAAGGTGCACGTTTTCAAGGCATGGAAAGAACTTGTCGAAGCCCCTGAAAACAGGCCTGACTGGATGCCTGAGAAAATCAGCAAGCCCTTTGTCAAGAAAGAAAAAATAGAAAAGATCGAATAAACCTAACTTCTCTCACATGCCCTGAAAAACGGGGTTCTTTTTTTTCTTTATTTCAGATGCAGGATTAGCTTGGGCTTTCTCTGATTTTTAACATCGCTTATGCTGGTTTATTCTCAATAAATTCTAAAAATTTCAACAAATTTTCAAAACTAGCCGTATCTTCTTCGTTTTTACATGTTTCTTTGAGTTCTTATCTGTGCTTTTAACGATAAGTTTAAAAATAGATTTTCTGATTTCTACATCATGGAATTGAAGAGAGAAAACGTGCTCATTGAAGCCCTGCCATATATACAGGAGTTCTATGACTCAATCATGGTTATCAAAGTGGGCGGGAATGCAATGGTCAGCCCTCAAATCATGGAGGATATCATAAAAGATGTTGTGCTCCTGCATTATGTGGGAATTAAACCCGTTATTGTACATGGAGGCGGGCCCGAAATTACGGAAAAGATGGAGCGGATGGGTAAGAAGGCTGAGTTTTTCCAGGGCTTACGTATCACAGACGACGAGACTATGGAAATTGCCAGAATGGTGCTTGTCGGGAATATCAATACCAAAATTGTGTCCCTTATCGGGGTCTGTGGAGGAAAAGGTATTGGGCTCACAGGTTATGATGGAAGAATGATCCTTGGGCATAAACAGGCTGCACAGAAGATAGCAGTCAATGGGATTGAGACTGAGGTTGACATTGGCTGGGTTGGAGAAAGCGAGGTCATTAATCCTGATATCCTTAATATAGTGCTCGAAAATGGCTACATCCCGGTAATCTCGCCTATTGCTGTGGATGCGAAAGGCAATGCTCTGAATATTAACGCCGATACAGTAGCAGGCGACATTGCTGCAGCTCTGAATGCTAAAAAACTTATTCTGATGACTGATGTCTCAGGCCTGCTCAGAGCTATTAACGATCCCACAAGCCGCATATCCCGTGTAACCCTGGAAGATATCGAGCCTCTTATCGCTGAAGGCGTTATACAGGGAGGTATGATTCCAAAACTCAAAGGTGCAGCAGTCGCAGTGAAAAATGGGGTCGAGAGCGCTCATATAATAAATGGAAGTGTTTCTCATTCCATGCTTCTTGAACTCTTTACTAATCAGGGAGTCGGAACCATGGTCTTTAGGTTAGAAGAACCAAATGAATAAAAATAAAAGTTTCGGGCGCCACTATTTATTTTTCGGGCGCCTGTTTTTACTATTTCTCAATCTAAAATAGGTGTTCCGTAAGTGAAGTCATCGAGTTCTAGAACCTTTCTCCAGAGTTCTTTGCATTCACAGTCTGTAGTACTGAGGTCTGCTGGGTTCTGGGTGAGTGAGAAAGTCCTGAGAGAGTCTGCGACATCTGAGCTGCAGATTTTACAGTTGTGAGGGCCGCGTTTTGAGCCTGCTCCTACTGGGTCTGACATGAGAGGGAGATCAGGATGGTCGGTTTTTGCTCTTTGTAAGACCTCTATAATACTCCACAACCATGGAGGACGGTACTGGCCTTTTTCCCAGAGAGCCTCGACAAGGGTGCCTTTCTGGACATTACAAAGGTTGATGGAGATTGTATCAGCATAAGGGGCGGCATCATCTATGGAACGAACGATATCTTCCAGGGCCTGACGTTCAGAAAGGAAGAGAGGCTTTAGCATCAGATACGCTTTTACGGTTACACCATTCTTTCTTGCTACTTCTGCGGCGCGGACAAAGTCCCCGAAAGTAAAACCTTTATTAATAGAATCCCTGCGAATCCTGTCTGAACTTGTCTCCAGCCCGAAAGCCAGCTCAAAGGGCTTATTTTTCAGGATTTTACGGCACTCCTGCACATTCTCTTCGGTTACGAAGTTAGGGCGGGTTTCCACAAGTACCTTGACAACCCTAGGGTCATCTGCAAGAATTTTGAGGATTTCATCTCTTGCTTCCCGAGGCACTTCCTGTTCATCAAGGAAACTGCCTGAGGTGAAAATCTTGACCATCAATTCTGGGATTTTTTCAGCTTTCCTCATTGCTTTTGCAAGCTGGGATTTATAATCTTCCAAAGTTGGGGGTTCACTTGCGCAGTCATAGACATAACCGCACATAGTACATCCGCCTGCTTTTCCCCATCTGCAGCCTGCGCTCTTGAAGATTATGGTTAGAGTTTTTACCTGAACTCCGTCTACAAGGTCGACTCCTGTCCAGCTTGCTGCAGGTTCGTCTGTGGGAGATGGTCTAACTTTAATCCGTTGTCGGATTTCCATTACTGCTTTATTCAGGGTCATTGGCATAAAAACTCGCTTTTATTCAAATTCGACTGTTGCAGGTGGTTTGGGGGTTATATCATAGACCACCCTGGAGACTTCCGGAATTTCGGAGGTGATTCTGGCTTCCAATTTTTTGAGTACGTCCCAGGGGAGTTCGAGCGCTTCTGCAGTCATCCCGTCTCTGGATCCTATAGCCCTTACAGCTACAATCCAGCCATAAGCCCGAACATCTCCCTTCACGCCTGTGCCCTTACCAAGGATAGCAGCAAAAGTCTGCCAGGGACAGAACCTGTCAAGGAGTTCTTCTTCTACTATGAAGTTGGCTTCTCGTACAACTTCAAGTTTCTCTTCTGTAATTTCCCCAAGAATCCGCACAGCCAGGCCAGGCCCAGGGAAAGGCATCCTTTCGCAGATCTCGTCAGGCAGCTGGAGCGCCCAGGCAACTTCCCTGACTTCGTCTTTATAAAGGTCCTCAATAGGCTCAATAATCTTCTTGAAGTCCATTACGCTAGGCAGTCCTCCAACATTGTGATGGGATTTGATTCCGCCTTCGGACTCAATTCTGTCAGGATAAATCGTACCCTGAATTAGATAGTCAGCTGCAAGTTTCCTTGCTTCTTCCTCAAACACGCGGATAAAAGTCTCGCCTATAGCTTTTCTTTTTTCTTCAGGGTCAGTTATACCTTTCAGAGCGGCAAGGAACTTATCCTCTGCATATACGATGTCAAGATCCATATGGGAAAAAATATGCTTTATCCTCTCGGTTTCTCCTTTTCTCATAAGCCCTGTATCAATATATATCGGCTTCAGTCTGTCCCCAATCGCCCTGTAAGCCAGTTCTGCGCAAACAGAACTGTCCACTCCACCCGAAAGCGCAATAATTGCTCTTCCGTCCTTTATTTCGTTGTTGATTTTCTCAACTGCTTTTGGAATGAATTTCTCGGGTTTTACCATTGAAATACTCCTTAAATAATGCTAATTAATTCCTTTAAAGAGATAACCTTGATTAGTGAATTGTGAAAATTCTCTGAATTTGATTATATTTTATTGTGATATTTGTGATATATGAGTCTGTGCATGGGGTTTTGATATTTAAAGGTATCATAAAATAAGACCTTAAGTTGATATTTTACTGCTCAATAATTTACTATCTGGTAAGATCACTTAGACAAGAGTCAAATAGGAACCGAAAATCTGTCTCCTGAAGACTTTAGGAAGACAAAATCTGATAACGAAAAGCAAGTAAAATTCCACACAAACGGAAATTTAACAACAGAGTATAATGAAGAGGAAGACAAGAAGTGCCTGGGTGTAGCCACACTCCTTATCTTCCTATCTTAACCTTAAACCAATCATTTATAATGTTGACGCTGAGTATCAATAAACTTCTAAAATTTCCATTTATTAGGCTTCTATTTGCCAAATTTTCTACTATCAATCCTTTTCTGATTCCTTTCCTAATCTGTCGATTACTTTCTCCTTTTTTATTCAGCTTTATCTTTAATAGTTTTCAATGCGGGGGTATTTTCCAGCTGATTATCCTGAATACTTTCACCCAGCACACCTGTAATTTAAATATGATGAGCTTGAAACTTTACAGCGTCAGAATTCTGGATTAGGCGCACTTCATGCCTGTATCTGATTCGTCACATTATAGAGGAATCTTTATAAAAATGGAAGCCGCTTATTATATAAATCAAAATCTTAAAAATATGGCTGTGCGTGAGAGTATAACTATATCTTAATTTCCCTGCACCTTCCAGGGATTTATATTCTGGTGCGATATTTTTACAGGTCAGGAGGATTCGAAAACGAGTACTGAATATGATTTTTTAAGGTCAAGTAAACACGAGCCTGAGCCCAAGCCTTCCCTATCTGCCAGAATATATTCAGCCTTGCACCAGTATTTCGGATATACTTCTTTTCGTCCTTTGCAGGAGGAAATTATCAAGGATGTTCTGGAAAGAAAAGATGTTTTCGTGCTCATGCCCACAGGCGGGGGTAAGTCAATGTGCTACCAGCTGCCTGCCCTTCTTATGGATGGGGTTACGATTGTTGTTTCTCCTCTAATTTCCCTTATGAAAGACCAGGTTGACGGGCTTGAAGCAAATGGAATTGCTGCAGCCTGCATGAACAGTACTCAGAGCGCCAGGGAAATCCGGGATGTGAAAACAGCTTTTCTCGAAAACAGGTTGAAAGTTCTTTATGTTGCTCCAGAAAGGCTCATGATGCCACGAACCTTTGCTTTTTTAAAGAAGGGAAAGGTTAGCCTTTTTGCAGTTGACGAAGCGCATTGTATTTCTGAGTGGGGGCATGATTTCCGGCCTGAGTACAGGAAATTGAAACTTTTGAGAGATCCAAAAACCGGATTTCCTGATGTCCCAATTATTGCGCTTACTGCAACAGCCACAGAAAGGGTTCGAGAAGATATTGTATCACAACTCAAGCTTAATATAGCTCCGGAAAAAGGTCCTTATATTGCCAGCTTTAACCGGAAGAACCTTTACTATGAGGTCAGGCCAAAAAAGGAGACCTTTTCCGAGATTACTGACTACCTGCGCAGGCACAGAGGTGAGGCAGGAATCATCTATTGCCAGAGCAGAAATAGTGTCGAAAGCCTTACAAAAAAACTTAACCTTGCAGGCTTCAGAGCTCTTCCCTATCATGCAGGGCTTTCGGATACTGAGAGAAACCGAAACCAGGAGCTATTCATAAAAGATGATGTAGACATCATAGTCGCTACAATCGCTTTTGGGATGGGTATTGATAAGTCCAATGTACGTTTTGTAATTCACTATGACCTTCCCAGAAATCTTGAGAGTTACTATCAGGAAACAGGCAGAGGGGGAAGAGACGGCAGCCCGTGTGAATGCATTCTTTTTTTCAGTAGAGGGGACCGCTTCAAGATCGAGTACTTTATTTCACAAAAGACAAAAGAACGGGAAAAAGATGTCTCTCTTGTGCAATTAAGGCAGATGGTAGCTTATTGTGAGGGGAATAAATGCAGGCGCCAGACCTTGATGGAATATTTTGGTGAAGAACTTTCCGAACCCTGCGGAAACTGTGACTGCTGCCTTGATCCGAAAGATACCTTTGATGGAACTGAAGCTGTGAAGAAATTCATAACCTGTGTCCAGGAGCTGAACCAGCGCTTTGGTATTAACTATAACATTGATGTCCTCACAGGCTCAAAAAATAAAAAAATCCGGCAAAACCGCCACGAGAGGTTAAAATGTCACGGTGTTGGCAGGGAATTTACAAAAGAACAATGGAAATCATTAGCTTCCGAAATGGTAAATACCGGTCTTCTGGACGTGAGCGGAGCACAGTATCCGATATTAAAGCTGAATGCCATGAGCAGGAAAATCCTTACAGGAACAGAACGGATAGAGCTTGTCTGTCCTGAAGGCTTCTCGCCTGAAGCCGTGGAAGACCTAGGGATTTCTATATCTGGCAGCATAAAAAACAAAAAAGCCGATGATTTGCATTTTTCTGCTGAAGAGTCTTTTTCAGATAAATTCTCGGCTGAAACTGATATTTTGAAAGCCTCTGAGGCGAAAAAAGTCGCAAAATCCGGAAAAGAGCCTGATCTCATTCTTTTTGAGCGGTTAAAAGCTCTAAGAAAGAAAATTGCTCTAAAGAGGAATCTTCCTCCTTACATTATTTTCTCTGATACCTCTCTTAAGGAAATGGCTGCAAGATTCCCGCGCACCTCTGAGGAGTTCCATTCCATTACAGGAATTGGAGAGCATAAACTGAGAAAATACGGGGCTATTTTTCTTGAGGAAATCGAGAACTATTGCATAGATTACGGTTTAGTACCTTATGCTTTAGTAACTGGCGAAAAATCTGAAAAGTCAGAAGTTACCTATAAAGATACTGAAAAAGAAAGAGTAGTCTCAAGAGAAATTACTCAAAATAATGAAGATTCTGAAGCTGAAATTGAGATGTCCGGAACTGAAATGTCCAGAACTAAAATATCCGGAACTGAATCTAACAACATAAACAGCTTAGAAGCTGGCAACTTGTCGAAAAAAAGGGCAAGATATCTGAACATGAGCATTCAGGATTGGTCAGAGAGAAATTCTTTGGCAGCCGGTTCTGAAGAAATGGATTCGGAAGGGATTTCTCCTGAATCAAGAGCTTTAGATGACATCAAAGCAGATCCTTTTGAATCCGATTCTTTTGAAATGGATTCTCTGCAAAGAACTTATTCTCTTTTTAGCAGGGGCATTGGGATCGATGAAATTGCTGAAATCCATGGTGTGAGTACCAGAACAGTTTTTGGTCAACTTGAACAGCTAGCTCTTTCTGGAAATGTAAAAAGTGTTGGAGGACTTTTGCCTCCCGAAAGACAAAAGCAGATAAAAGCTGCTCTGGAAACTCTTGAAATCGAACTGGACTCCCTGATTCGGGCAAAATTAGGTGAGAACTGCCAGGAAGAAGAAATAAAGTTTATCAGGGCTCTTCTTCTATCCAGAATCTGTTTTTCCCGGACTGAAGGCAGCGAGTAAAATCTTTTCTGCGAATTTCGAGGGATTTCTTAAATTTTACGGTTTCCTAATTTTTATTTCTATTGTTTCCTGGCTTTTAATTCTCGCTTCACTTCTTATTCGAGTTTTTAGTCTCAGTTTCCAGAAATGGGCTTATTCAATGTTTTTCCCACTTCTTGAGCTCCAGAATTTCAGACAGGGTCCCGCCTCTCTTGATTTCATCGAAGAGTCTTTTTTCGGTTTTGTAAACTTCTTTTGCTCTTCTTGCCAGTTCATAGGCTCTTTCCGCGGGAATTACTACAACCCCGCTTTCATCACCAACTATGTAATCGCCTGGCTTGACAGTCTGGCCGCCACAGGTTATTTCAGCATTAATTTCGCCAAAACCTTTAGGATCTCCGGCGTTAGGTACCGCATTACTGGTATAAATTGGAAGCCCCAGATTTTCGATTTCGTCAATATCTCTTGCAGCACCTTCGATTACCACGCCTGCAATTCCCTTGTTTAAGGAACTCTGGGTTGCAAGCCCTCCCCAGCAGGCAATATCTTTATTCTCGTTGTAAATTACGATTACGTCTCCTTCTTTTGCAATATCAATTGCTTCCACGGGCTTTGCCCAGTCTCCGGAAAAAGTCTGCACAGTAACTGCGGTTCCTACCATTTTTCCTCTTACCAGAGGGCGAATGCCTTTCATTGCGCCTTTTCTGTGCATGGCATCAGAGATGTTTGAGGTGGATACTTCCTTTAGAATTGCCCTGATTTCCTGGTCTATAGTGTCGACATCGTGAATTTCTACGGCGTCCGGAGAATCTACACTCTGCCGGATTTTTCTTGCAGCTTCGGTTACGTTGTCAGAGCGGGTGATGTTTCCTCCAACAATCACAATTTTGGCTCCAGCCTTGACTGCCTGGACTGCACTATTTGCATCAAGCCCTCCAGCCACCGCAAGCTGTACTTTAACTCTTTGCGAGATTTCCTTGAGAATGGATATGGGGTCTTTTCCTATCATCTGCTGGTCTATGCCTATGTGTACATTCACATAGTCCACTCCAAGAGCCTCAAGTTCGACTGCTCTCTTTGCGGGGTCAGGAGCGGAAATAAGGTCTGCCATCAATCTGACTCCATATTTGTGGGCTGAACGGAGCGCGTCAAGTAACGTAGAATCATCGGCACTGCCTAGCACAATTACAACGTCGGCTCCAGCTTTTGCTGCCATCTCGACTTCCATGGCTCCCGTATCCACAGTTTTCATATCTGCCAGAATCGTCCGGTCTGGAAAAGCTTTTCTCATGGTGCGGATTGCGTCCATTCCTTCACTTTTAATCAGGGGAGTTCCTATTTCGATCCAGTCCGCACCTCCTGCTATAGCTTCTTTTGCAATTTCAACCGAGCGGTCTAATTCCAGAAGATCAAGCGCAACCTGAATTATGGGAACTATAGTATCACCTCAAGCGAGAAATCGAGAAAGCTGAGACTTATATGCATTTTATCAGTTGTCCTGTATATTTTTCTGGTTTTTAATCCGGGTTTACCTATCTAATTTCCGGTTTTTTATCTTTAATTCTTTTAAATTCGTTTTTTCTTAATTCAATTTTAATTTGATTTCCATTATCACAGTTTTATATTTGAGTTTTTCATTCCCTATATTTCTTTTTATTTGAGACTTTTTGTTTTAATGCTGTTATTTTATATCTGATGTAAATAGATAAGAATGAGCGTTATTAATCATTATATAAACTTGATGAAGGTACAATGTTTCCTGAGGGAAGACAGTGGAAAAAGACGATAGAATGAATGAGAAAAAAACCTCAGATAAATATATAACCGCTGAGGAACGCAAGCAACTGCTTTCGACTCTACATTCTCGCCTTTTCTGGGTCGGTCAGAATATTCCAGATTATGTGGAATTTGAAGGGAAAACTTATCCTCTGCGCAATTATGTGTGGAAATTGACTCAAAAAAACGAACTCAGTTCAGCTGAGAAATCAAGGATAGATAAATGCATCGAAATCATCTCAGCAAAGGAAAGAAAGAATGAAAAAAAACTGGAAGAAAAGTCCCTTACTTCTGAAGAAGCAAGAAAACTTTATCGTGAGACTGCAGGCTTACTACGTGCAATAACCGATCTAAAGGAAATCGAGAGCGGGGCCTTTAAAGAAAATGTGAAACACTTTCAGGAAAAGTTTGCTAATCAGAGGATTAAAGACGCAAAGCGCTGGCTTGAATTTATTAAAAATGCATCCAAGTGAAATGTCAAAATGAGATGCGGGGATGGAATTTAACCACTTAATTACTTGGAATTCAGGAGCAAAAGTTATATCTCTTTGAACCTTTTATGAAAACAAGATGTCACTTAAGAACAGGCACGTAATCTCTGTTAAAGACTTTTCGAGGGAAGAAATCGACTATATTCTGGATACCGCAGAAAAGCTTGAACCTGTAGCCAAAGGAGAAAAAAGGCTCAGGCTGTTGGATGGGAAAATTATAGCTCTTCTTTTTTTTGAACCAAGCACAAGGACAAGGCTATCGTTTGAGGCTGCTGTACATAGGCTCGGAGGACAGGTTCTCCACCTGGGTTCCGTGGAGGCAAGTTCGGTAATGAAAGGAGAAAACCTTGCCGATACTATGCGTGTAATCAGCAACTATGCAGATATTATAGTGCTGCGTCATCCTCTCGACGGATCGGCAAGAATGGCTACTGAATTTGCAAGCGTTCCTATAATCAACGGTGGAGACGGCTCTGTGAATCACCCTACACAAACTTTCCTTGATCTTTTTACTATCCGCAGGGAAAGTCATCTTGAGGGACTGAAGATCGCTATGGCAGGAGATCTGAAATATGGAAGAACAGTTCATTCCCTATGCCATGCTTTATCCCTTTATGGAGCTGAAATGACTTTTGTTTCGCCACCTGAACTCAGGATGCCCTCGGAGATTGTTAGGGATCTTCAGAATAATGGGATCAGTGTAAAAGAGACCGATTCCCTTGAGGAAATTATTGGAGATGTTGAAGTTCTTTACATGACAAGGGTTCAAAAGGAACGTTTCCTTGATCCTGCAGAATATGAGAAGGTCAAAAACAAGTTGAAGATTACAGGTGACCTGCTAAGTACTGCGGATCCAAATCTCAAGATTCTTCATCCTCTCCCAAGGGTCGACGAAATCTTCCCTGAAGTGGATTCAACGCCTCATGCGTCTTATTTCAAGCAGGCTTTCTATGGAATCCCTATTCGGATGGCACTTCTTGCTCTTGCTACGGGAGTGATTGAATGAGGGTAAAACGGGACTTGAAGATCCAGGCAATTGAATGCGGAACAGTAATCGACCATATAAAAGCAGGGCAGGCTTTAAATGTTCTACGCATACTTGGGATTTCCAGCGATTTTCGAGCTACTATAAGTTTTGTTATGAATGCGTCTGGGGCCAGAGGCAAAAAGGACGTTGTGAAAATCGAGGATAAAAATCTTAGCATTGAAGAACTCAACAGGATTACCCTTATCTCTCCGAAAGCTACTATCAATATTATCAGGGATTTTAAAGTAGTCCAGAAAAATAATGTTGTACTTCCTTCTTATGTTGAAGGCATTGTGCGCTGCACTAACCCAAACTGTATCTCTAACAGCAGCGAACCTATAAAATCCAAATTTTCCGTGCTCCAGGAAGATGAAGAAAGAGTAGCTCTCCAGTGTCTATACTGTGAACACATAATTTCGGAAAATATAGCCGAAAATTTATTGTGAATATATTTTCGGTTGTTTAAAACTAATTTTTATTTATTTTGGCTCATAGGGCTGAAGTGGCCAGATTATATCAGTATAGCTCGAATATGAGAATATAACCCTGCAGTTTTAACTGCTAGTATAAACTGTTAGCATACCGCTAGTGTATAAATCGCTTGTATAAACTACTAGTCTATTTCCAGGGGTAATATGTCCATGATAAAAAGTGGTAAAGATACAGAAGAACCAGATAAAGAAGATCTCAGTTATGAAGAGCGTAATAAACTCCTCTGGAGCCTCAGGAGTGATTTTGCCTGGGCAGGGAAGAAAATTCCTGAAAGCGTAGAAATCGATGGCAAGGAATATAGATTACGAGATCTGGTCCGGAAACTTGGAGAAGCTGAATCAATCGATCCAGATGAAGCTGCCGATATTAGAGTTCTTATTCCGAAACTCAGAGCAAGGGCAAAAGCAGACGAAGAACTGTTGGAAACCGAAGAGCTTACAAAAGCAGAAGCTGAAGCTCTTTACGAGGAAGCAACTGGACTCTTGAGGGCCGCAATGGAGTTAAAGGACAGGCTTGAGGGAAAAGGTGGGGAAAAAAGCGTCGATGAATTTAAAAGGATGCTCAATACCCAAAAGCTTGCAGACGAAAAACGCTGGCAGGAGCTTATTAAAAGCCTGAAATAATTAGCTTATTGTATCTTTTCCAGACATTTCCAGTATCCAGAGAATTACAATTTCTTTTCCCTTTCTATCTCTTTTCTTATTCATTCTCGTTTTTGAAAACCGCTATAAGTTCTTCAGGTTCTTTGGTATACAACCAGATTCTCAGGTTTGAGTTCGTGGTTACTTTAATGGCTTGTTGATAAGGTGCCGTGAGTTCGCTATTGTAAAGCATCACAAGGAACATTGTTAGTAATGCAAGCTGTCGCAGAAATTGACTGAGTTCGATATAGTCTGGAAATGACATTTTCAGATCATACAAAGTTGTCATTATCTCTTTTTTAAAGTAAAGTGGTATCCAGATAACGTAAAGTAAGCGCATCAGCCAGCAAATAAAAGGATTTCCTGTCCTTCTTACTGAGATTTGTTTAATGTCCTCTTTTTTGATCACGGCTAATTTATGCATAGGTTTTTTGATAATGATTTTTCCGGGCATTACTGAAGCAGTATTTGGACGGTTAAGAAATAACATGAGAGGCATAAGGAATATAATAAGGCCTGAAAAAATGACTAAATTAGAGCCTTCAGGAACACATGTCCAGAAAAACAATGAGACTATTATTGTGAAAAAAGTGATTATTAATACCCATAATACCCACTTCCCGTCAAAGAGGCTAACCCGCACCTTAAGAATTCTACTTTCGTGCATATCCAGGGGAGATGGTACTAGCTGAATGTTCCTATTTTCTAATTTAAAGTTAGGGTAATTGTCTTCCTTCCTTAGAGAATTTTTCACAGGGCACCAGCCCATCAGCTTTTTGATCTGCTCAAAAATAAAAATTTTAGCTGGCATTTAATCATTCTCCCGAATGATGTATGAGTTTTTCCACTTTCCATAGTTTTTGTCGAAATAAATCGTTTTGTGGTTCTTTTTCTGCCAATATATTAGCTGGAAATAATTAAGCCACATCCCGATCACTATTCCACCCATAAATGAAAAGGTTACTTGCAAAGAAAAATTCTTTAACACATCTCCGGAAAAAATCCAATAAAAAAGTATTGCGTAGAAAATTAGGGTCATTATTCGAATCACTTTTTCCATGCCGGAATAATCGAGAACGAGTTCTTGTGCGAGAGTATCGTACCTATGCATCTGTTTTTTCCAATCAAAAACGAAAAAAATTACGAAAACGAAAAATCCGGCGAGTAAATAGGCTAGGTTTAGACCTAAGTGATTAATTGCCAGAATATATACGAGTGTAAATAAAGTGTTAATCAGGAGAGTATGTGTACTCGTTTTCCGAATCCATCCGAGATTCTTCTGATCTCCATCATCTCCTTTAGCTCTATCCGGGATATCAGATTCAAAAATTCCAAAGTTAGTTTGCTGTCTGGCTTCATGTGCTTTTGCATTCGGGCACCATCCCATCAGTCTTTTTATATTTTCGACTTTAAGGCTCACAGTTCTCCCTCTTTTTCCCCTATAGTATACGTCTTTTGAAAGCCATTTTCGTTTTTGATATAAATTCTCATGTGATTTTTCTTCTCCCAGTAAAATAGCTGAAGACAGGCTCCCCACATAGTAAGAATCCAGGTTGCTGCAATAAAAGAGTACATTGATTGAGAGTTAATAGAAGAAGGGGTATAAGATAGGAAAACTATAAACGGGAAACTCAAAAACAAAATTAGGGATAAGAAAACAAAGAAGAGTGCTATTTTAGAGACATAACGAATAGTGGGTTTTTTTGCTGCGGCATCGTACTCACGTATCTGCTTTTTCCAGAAAAGTAAATTTATCAGCAAAGAAAACAAAATGCCTAAGAAGAAGAACTCTGAATTTATACCTTTTAGGAACAGCATAATTATGTAAATAGGAGTCAAGAAAAGGGTTGGGAGGAGTAGTCGGGCATCAAGCTTGGAAAAACGGCTCAGAGCTATTGGGCTCCTGGCTTTTCCTCCTCCAGATCGATCGTATGCTTCAAAATTAACAGATCTAGTTCTGGATCCAATTTCAAATGCTTTTGCATTCGGGCACCACCCCATCAGTCTTTTTATGCTTTCGGCTTTAAGGCTCATAGTTTTCCCTCCTTTTCTCCGAGAGCATACATCTTTTGGGACCTCTTTTCACTTTGTATATAAATTTTCATGTGATTTTTCCTCTCCCAGTAAATTAGCTGGAAATAGGAGCCCCACATCAGGACCCAGGCTCCTGCAGTGAAAGAAACTATTGAATGGATGTTGAGAAAATGGGACATATAAGACAAGAGAATCGAAAGCAAAAATCCAAACAGAAATATGGATAAGAAAACCCAGAAAAATCCTTTTTTCAAAGAAGAACCGATAATGGGTTTTTTTGCCAGGTTATCGTAATGATGCATCTGCTTTTTCCAGCTGAGCAAACAAATCAGCAGAGAAAGTGAAAAACCTAAAAAGAAAGCCTCTTCATTTATACCTTTTTGAAATAGCAAATTTATGTAAATAGGAGTTAAGAAAAGTGTTGGTAGGAGAATTCGGATATCAAACCTGGAAAAAAACCCGGAAAAACGACTTGAAGTCCCTGGATTCCTGGCCTTTTCTCCTCCTGATATATCGTTTGCTTCAAAATTAACAGAGCTAATCCGGGATCCGGTTTCAAGCGTTTTTACATTTGGGCACCATCCCATGAGTCTCTTGATGTGTTCCAGAGTCATAGCATCTCTCCATTCATGCATTTACAATGTAGATTCCTGGCATTTTGCGCCCGTACACAATTATTATTTTCCCATTCCTCTTTTCCCAGTATATATCTGTAAGGTAATAAAGAAAAGCCGTCAAACAAAAGCCAGATAAAAATCCTATAGTGTGTCTCCAACCAAGCGATGAGCCAAAGACAAGAAGCAGTACTAGGCCGGTTGAATCAAAGTTAAAATAATAAAACAAAGCTATCAAACAAAAGGCAGAAATAAAAAATAAAACGAGTCCCCAATTAGACTGTGAAAAAAAGAGATACAGTAATACCAAGGAAAGTATTAGATTTATAACTCTCCATTTTGGAGATCTAATATTCTTCTTTATTTTCTTGCCTGTGTTTTTTATATTATTCAGGTAATGCCAGTTCCAGATGCAAATGTATAGGTTAAAAATGGTTCCGATAATTAACCCAAATATGAAACCTTTATCCATGGGATGAACTTCCAGAAATCCAATTCCCAGTATAGAAAAAAGAGTCAACGCTGAGGATATTATTAGTGCTCTATTATGGCGTTTGTTCCACCAATCAGTGGGTAAAACCGGAGGATTTCCAGCATCTCTTCCTTTAGCCTGGTCATTCGCTTCAAAATATTCAGAATGGATAGAACGCTGAGTTTCAAGCATTTTTGCATTCGGACACCAGCCCATCAGTTTCCTTATATTCTTAATTAATACATTCATACTATCTTTCCCCCTGCTCAGCTTATTCCCACTGGAGTTGTGAACAAACACTCTGCCTAAAATACTCCTACTACTTTATCCCATTATTTCATATGCTTTTTCCGAAAACGAAATTATTTATTAGAGACAAAACACTATGTAGTCAACTTGCAATCCCGTTTAATATTTTATATAAAGAATAAAGCCAATGGCAAATAGAATGATTCCAATATAGAATATGATCCATCCTGCTTCTCCATTTGGTAAAAATCTATTCGACAATACTGTAAGTAAAGCACCCATACTGACAAGTAACAATCCTATTCTTTTCATACGACTAAGATTGTTTCCGGCTTTTTCTCCTCCAGATTTATCATGTATCTCAAAATTTGCAGGAGTAATTTGAGATCCGATTTCAAGTGCTTTTGCATTCGGGCACCATCCCATCAGCTTTTTTATGTACTTTGCTTCTCGGTTCACAGTTTTCCCTCCTTTTCTCCGAGAGCATACAGTTTTTGCTGTCCCTTCTCTCTTTTCATATACATTTTCATATGGTTTTTCCTCTCCCAGTAAATTAGCTGGAAATAGAAGCCCCACATCAGAACCAGGGTCCCTGTAGTGAAGGAATACAGTGCCTGGTCGTTAAGAAGATAGGCTGCATGAGACGAGATATAGGGCAAGAAAGTCATGATCAAACTAAAACCCAGAAATAGGAATAAGAAAACCCAGAAGATTGTTTTTCTAAAAGAAGGAGAGACAATAGGATTTCTTTTCACGGCGTCGTATTGATGCATCTGCTTTTTCCAGCCGGGCAAATAGAGCGGTAAAGAAAGTGCAAGGCCAAGAAGGAAAGCCTCTGTATTTATACCTTTTTGAAATAGGTTTATATAAACAGGAGTAAAGAACATTGGTAGCAAGAGTAGTAGGGTATCAAGCCTGGAATGCTGGCCAGGAACATTCGGATTTTTTGCTTTTTCTCCTTCAGATTGATTGTTTGCTTCAAAATTAGCAGAGCTAGTTCTGGATCCAATTTCAAGCGTTTTTACATTCGGGCACCATCCCATCAGTTTTTTGATGTATTCTTCTGACCCGTTCATTCCAGTTCCCTCTTTCCTTCAGGGCATGCGTTCCGGGAATATATTGTCCTGAACCCGCCTTCACTTTTCGTACAAATTCTCATGTGGTTCCCCCTGCTTCAGCATCTACCGCGTAAAAAGATGCTTTCTCTATAATCAATGTCTTCTTATTTTTCTGCTCCCAGTAAACCACTTCAAAGTACTGGGTCCAGACAATTAAAATGAAACCTGAGAGAAATGCATATATCTCTCTAATGGAGCTGCCAGTCTTTACAGCGAAATAACTGATGATGAAGCTACCAATGAATATGAGTCCAATTATAATCAGATAGTTAACTAACATCTGTTTCCTGGTTACCTGCAACCTTCCGAATCCTCCGGCAGCAGCTTTGTTGAGTCTGCGCCATTCGGTTACTATTGTAAATAGGCTGAACACCAAACCTGAGATTATACCTATCATAAATAGGTCCAATCTGCTTTTCCCCTCTGAAATAAAAAAGCCAATAGCCAGCAGCGTGAGAATTAGTGAGTTCAATAGAATCCTGTTGCGGTATTTGTTCCACCATCCCGGAGTGGTGCGGGTTGGTTCTCCAGCACTACCGGACACACTTACCATCAGTTCATCGAATTGCACTGCTTTTCTGGCTTCCATAACACCCGCATTAGGGCACCATCCCATCAGTTTCCTTATACTCTTTATGACTACATTCATTGTTACCCTTTCCCCCATTTTACCGGCTTTAGTCAGGCTATTCTATCGATTCTTTTAATTTCTCAAATAATTCATCAGCTATTTTTGTGGGATCATTTGTACTCTGGAGTTTGAGCTGCATTTCATCTGCAAAGTCCCAGAGGAGTTCGATACATTCTCTGTATCGATCACAAGAGCCGCATTCTCCTTCGTGTTCGTACCAGACCTGTATCCCATGCTTTGCCGAGACAAAGATTATCGCGTTGGCTTTAAAAGGGATCGATATGCCGAAGAGAATTCCTTTCTTTGAGTCCAGTTTTTCGACTTCTATCCTGTTTGCCCTGGCCATTTCAAGCAGGGTCTCTTCAATGCGTTTATCCATACTAAGTAGAGCTTGCGAGACTGCCTGTCTGGAAACTCCGAAATGTTTTGCAATATTGATATTCGGAAGCCCATTTCGACGCAAGACCCAGAATTCAAACTGTTTTTCACCTGTTGGAAGGAACATAAGTAAACATCTATATGTTGACTATATATAGTTTACTGTTACTAAACTTTTTCAAATTTTTTACCTAAAAATTTCTTCTCTCTGGAAGAATCGTTAAGTCTTCTCAAGACCAGTTTGATGATTTGGCCATAAAAAATATAAGGGAGATGATTAAAACTTATCTTACCAGAGAATATTTTTAATAACTTGAACTTTAAATTAAATTATATTAAATTAAATAATTATGTAACTATAAAATTGTAGTCACAACGAGGCTCTTTTATGCAGAAAGAGGGTGATTTTGAAACACATCCTGAAGTTCTATATCTTTCTGAAGACTCAAATACCAAAAATAAAGAAGAAAAAGCAAAGAAGGAAAACGAAGAATTTGGAGTTGAAGCTAAAGCAGCTGTTGATTCTAGAATCTATGAACGTCCTTTTTTTTTTCTCGGTATACCTTTTATCTTTGTTTTTGGAGGCATCGGAAGTAAATACGAGAGTGTATTTTCCATTGAGCATGAAGGAAAAGAAGTAGTTGTGCTCTATCACGGCCTCTGCCTCGTTTCAGCTAAGGATAGACTTCTTGTTCGTGGAAAGTGGTATCTGGGAAAAAAGCTCGGAATACAGGGAAATGTTGTTGTTGCCGACAGGGTTGAAAACCTGAGTTCTGGAATCGTGTTTGAAAATACATGATTTTGAGTTTCTGGTTTATTTTTTTCTAAATTCCTTTAAAAACTCGATTCATTCTCAATTCAGAATCTTTCGATTTGTAATTTGTCAAATAAAGGTTTATTAAAGAAAACAATATTATCACAATGCAACCAAATTCTAAATGTTGTTGATCAATATTTTCCTCTGAAAAAGTCATTGTGAGAATCTTGGGAGGCACGGTTGGCAATTTCACAATGGATGTAGAAGACATGCTCTCTTTTGAATGAGGGGAAAAGGTCCTACTTTTCCTAGATGAAGACACTGGTCCAGCTACTAAAAATCTAGATCCGGAATATTTTGTGGTATGTGGGAGTTTTCAGGGCAAGTTGTCTATTACTAAGAACGGAGAAGCCATTAATAAAGGAGAGATCGTAGAGCTGGAAGAATTGCTGAAGCTAATTAATGCAAGCTCTTGAGGTTAGAATGTTATGAGAAGTTTCTGAGAATTCTAGCGATCAGATTTTTTTTCTAGTGTCCCGTCAACCCTTATGAATAGAATGATCCTGAATAGTCGTAAATGTTGGAGACTATGAACTCAGAGAAAAGGTTTTTGATTCATAATACAGACCAAAAACAGACCCTATCAGTAAGGTATTGATAAGATACGGAAAAATAAGAACGAAAAGAGTTTAACGTATCTGCTTTTGGTCTTCAAAATTAGAATGGGCCTGAGAGAAGTTTTAGTTTTCTCTGAGGGCCTCCTTAAATTATGCAAGTTTAAGTTAATTTACAAACCGAGCACGTCATCCATGGAATAAATTCCAGGTTTCTGCTTGCATATCCATTCGGCTGCACGGACCGCACCTTTGGCAAAAATCTGGCGGGAGTGAGCCGTGTGCTTGATTTCAATCCTTTCGGAGTTGCCTGCAAAAAGGACAGTGTGGTCGCCTGTGATATCTCCGGCGCGAACTCCATGAATTCCTATTTCTTTTCCGCGTGGGGCAATGCCTTCTCTGCCGTAGACGTATTCCTTTCCACCGAGAGCTTCACTGATTACATCGGCTGCCCTAAGTGCAGTTCCGCTTGGAGCATCTTTTTTCTGGTTGTGGTGGGCTTCTATAATCTCTATATCATAATCTGGAAGGTATTTTGCAGCTTCCCTGAGTATCTTGAAAAAGACATTAACGCCTACAGAGAAGTTCGGAGAGATTACAGCACTTACCTGGCCTTCCTGGATAGCCTCATCAATTACTGCCCGCTGCTCTGGAGTCAGACCTGTGGTTCCTATAATAAGATTTACTCCGGTTCTGGCTGCTATTGGGGCGTTAATTGCGGTTGCGCCAGCTATCGTGAAGTCTATAAGAACATCAGCTTTGCTTTCTTTCAGAACAGCTTCAAGATCTTTAACATCCGAGATTTTAACTCCCAGGTTTCCTACGCGGGCAAATTCTCCTGCATCTTTTCCGAAGTTATTGATGTCAAAAGCAGCAACAAGTTGTATATCCGTAGAGTTGGTAATGTTCTCTATAATTAAAGAGCCCATTCTGCCGCAGGCTCCGAGTACTGCTGCGTTAATCATTCTATAATCCCCAATTTCCTGAGTTCATCTACAACCTTCTGAGTATTTGTCTCGCTAAGAGGTGCGAGTGGAAGCCTAAGGTGCCCGCTTGCAAGGCCTGCAAGTTCTGCAGCTCTTTTAACCGGAACTGGATTTGTTTCAAGGAAAAGGGCACGAATCAGAGGAGCGACCTCAAAATGGATTTTTCTTGCGGCTTCGTAGTCTCCGGCTAGAGCTGCATTTACCATTTTGGACATCCTGTCAGGCACTATATTTGCAGCAACGGATATGACTCCTTGGCCTCCTACTGAGAGAATCGGAAGAGTCAAACCATCCTCGCCTGAAAGAACAACAAAGTCTTCATCTGCAGTACTTTCCAGAATCTGGGAAACTTTTCCAATATTTCCGCTGGCTTCCTTAATTCCCACGATATTCTCAACTTTTGCAAGTTCGGCAATGACCTCTACTGGCATGTCCTGCCCTGTCCGGGAAGGAACATTATAGAGAATCATAGGAATATCGACTGCCTCTGCAATTTTCTTGAAGTGCGCAAGCAGGCCTGCAGGATTTGGCTTGTTGTAATAGGGAGAAATCAGAAGTACACCATCAACACCTGCATCTGCAGCGTGTTTTGTAAACTGGAGAGCTTCTCCTGTGTTATTTGAGCCTGTTCCTGCAATGACAGGAACCTTTGAACATTCCACTGCAATATCGATTAATTCTTCATGCTCAAGTGCGGAAAGAGTTGCGGATTCTCCAGTAGTGCCACAGGGTACAATCCCTGCAACTCCTCCCTCTTCAACAAATTCAATATTTCTTTGTAGGCCTTCCCTGTCAATCCTGTCATCCTTTGTAAAAGGAGTTATCAGGGCGGGCATTGCTCCTTCAAACATGTCAGATATCCCCACCTGTTTCCCGGAAATGAGTTCAATGTTCGGAAGTAAATTCTATATTCAGTATACTTTCATGCGTGCAACTTTTCTTGTGACGTAACCTGCAACTCTGTTTCTTGTAACCTTACTTTCAATGGTTGTGTACTTTGTCACAAGAGTTTTGTTAGTATCAAAGTCTTTTGTGAAGACATCCCGGTGGTCCTCAATCAGTTCAAATGCGATTCTTTTTATATTTGTCTGTCTTATATTTCCCATCGTATCTCCTCTTGAGATTTTACTGTTTTTTAGTCCAGTTATTCAATTTTACTTCTAGTTTTTCTCACATATCTTCCTTTGAATTCTGGTTAACGTGAAGCCGGAAGTAGAAAATAGTCTTTTTATACTCATTTTCTTCTCTCGAACTGATAGATTTAGCGAAAACTGGATGCAATAATTTGATAGATAATGATTTTGTCGACTAATAGGTCACTTGAGATTTATAAGTTTTGGGGTAAACATTGCAGTCTTAATCCTATGTTACTTATCACTTTTTTCTCAATTAATAGTTGAGTGAATAATAGATGCTGATATTTCTCCTTTAAATATGTCTTTTTTAAATATGTCTTTTGCAGCATCAGACAGCTGTTATAATTAGGTTTTGGGCATATTCCCAATTATTCCGAGCCTAGCTCTCATTAAATAACATTTTCGATAAATGATATTTGAATATATTCTACATTTAAATGTATTCCGTATTTCCTTACCTATTATTCTTCTTATCTCTTTCTTACATAATCCGTTTTCCCGAGAAACCGATCAAGTGTTCCTGCACTAGTAAAAACGCTCTCTCTTATTCCTTTACGGTTAATAAACAGTCCTATTAATACGAAAAGCAGGCCAAGGTCAGGCTTTGCCTTAACAGCAATTGCTCCCAGCAAAATAAGGGAAGAAGCTGCAAGTCCCTTCAGGGCTCCTTTCCTATAAGAACGATAACCTGTTCTTTTAAAGATCCGGATATCCCTGAGCGTCAGGAAGAGAACTACAAAATAGGCAAGCATCGCAATTTCCAGATACATTATTTTCTCCATTTCCTGTTTTTTGCTTTTGCACTTCCTGCTCCTTTATCAAATCGAAAGTAGGTTTTGATTTCCTTCTGACCTGATGTCCTTATCATCTTGTAGGGAGCAGGCGAAAATTGACCAGTATATGAGTGCAAGTAAACAGATATGAAATTACGTATGTTAGATGATATATAAAACCAGCAGGTTTTGGGTCTGCAAATTTCGGATCTTTTAGCATTTTTAAAATTGAGAGATAAAATAAAGAAAATATATTTTTCTGGCTTATTTTTAAATTGTTTTCACATCATATCCAGACTGATTAGCCCGCTCAGGAATAGGAATCCAAGAAAGATCGGTTGATGAATGAAATATATGACCAGAGAATTCTGTCCCACTCTAGAAAACAGCCTGAAGAGAGGATTTTTTCCAGTATATGGGATTTCAAATTGCCTTTTTCCAGTAGCATAAAGGAAGTTCCCCAGGAAAACTCCTGCGAGCAATACTCCAAACCAGGGAAGTATAGGAAAGTAGTCCAAGGTTCTGAAGTTTTCGGGAGTGAACCCCAGCCAGAGCAGGCTGGAAAAACCAAAATTTATATCTTTGAGGTAAAACCCAGAAAGGCCAAAAAACAGGCTGAAAAAAAGATTTTCTTTTCCATATTTTAGGAAAGGATATACAAGTACGGCCGAAACTCCGAAAAAGTGCAGGATTCCGAAGACGATATACTCTTCAGGTAAAAAGATCCAGGTTATGCCTGTGAGTAAAAGCCCCATTAAATAGAGCTTGAGTCCTCTTTTCAGATACTTTGAGAACTTCTCTGTCTCCTTTCCATCATTTTTTGTTTCCTTTCTACCACTTTCCGCTCCCTTTCTACTAATTTCTTTATTAAGAGCTCTTGAATGGCTTATAGAAAGAGCGATTCCTGAGATGAGGATAAAAAGTAAAGCTGAGAATCTGCCTGCATATAAGATTAAGCCAGATCTGAGCTGAATGTCCGCAAGCCCAAAAAACTCCAGGTCATAAAGAAAATGGTACAGTAACATCAAAAGGACAGCAATCCCTCGCAGACAATCAATTTCCCAGAATCGGTCTGCATATCTTGCCATGAAGTTTTCTCCGGAGCACATAAATCTGCTTATTAACAATGACGGTCTTCTTTTAAAGATATATTTATAATTTACGTTTTATCCGGGAGAGGGCAGGTAATCTGTGTTTTGTTCGGGAGAATGCGGATTATTTATAATTTATCCAGTAGAAGGCGGCATGTTTCTTTTCCTCCAGTCGGTTTCACAGTTTTTATATTAATCCAAGACCAAGGCCCGTGTGTGGAATTATTCCATATAAAAATACATTTATTGAGCCGTGAATCATTACTACAAGAGGAAGACTTCGGGTCCTATAGAATAAGTATCCTAGAATTCCTCCTACAAGGAAAGTATATACTATTTCGTAGACAGTGCCGTAAGCCGAATGCATCATTCCAAAAAGGAGGCTTGAAAGGAAGATTCCCCCAACTGGTCCTAAGAACTCTTCCAGGCTTGTCTGGAGAATTGACCTGAAGATAAGTTCTTCTACCAGCCCCACAATGAAAACCATTATGATTATGAGTATCAGCAGATTTTTCGCTGAAAGATCTGGAATAAGTTCTCTGGCCCCTACCAGTGTATATTCTACTTGTCCGAAAACCAAACCTGCAAAGACTGCCAGGGGAAGGTAGACACCTATCCTCTTCAAGGTATCCCTTTTTTTCTCATATGTCACTTTCTGATGAACGGTAGCAAGAGTTATTGGAATTGCCAAGGGAGCATAAATAAATACGAATGAATAAAGATTTCTCTCGAAAAAGACTGGCATTGAGAAATTTACCAATCTGAAAATTGTCAGAAGTAAGAGAGCCTGGTAGATTTTCCTTACCTCATGTATTTTCATAACAGCTATGGAATATGAAAACGCAAGTAGAAGCAAGGTATAAGCTATTGAGGCTTCTTTTAACCTTCCTCCGAAAATTAACAATTCAATGAGAGTTATTGCAGTTGCAGGAACTCCTACATAGAATATCTTTTTCTGGAATCCAGTTTTTTCTTCATTTTTCAATTTAAACATTTTCCTTAGTCCAGGTAAAGAAACCTTTCCTGCTTCCAGCTCTGAAGGTGGAATGTCTGGAAGTGCCATCTTCAAACCTCCTCAGTAACATTAATCCAGAGATGAAGGTTCCTGTAAGGTATGGTTTTCTCAGTTTCATTAAAGAGAAGAAACTCCAGTTTCATATTTTTCCCTTCAAAAGGTGGCGTAATAGTAATTGGCTTTTCCCAGGACATATTATGCCCAAGCCTTATCCATTTTTGATTTTCTGGGAGAGGCAGAGATTGGTTTTCAAGCTTTACTTCCATTGTATAATCCACAGGTCTGTATTCATGGTTTATGATCCCCACGTTAACTGTCCCTTTTTCTCCCAGTAGAAACTCTGTAGGATAGTCCTTTGTTGTTTTATTGCTTCCAAGGATATAAAACTCAGTGAAAGGTTCTCCCTCTTTAGGGTTTCCTATTATGTAGGCAAGACTCCCCATAGAAGCAAGGATAAAAAGGACTAAAGTAAACGCAAAAACTTTATCAGTTTTCGACTCAGGCTTTTCAAGAATTTCTTCCTTGATGCTCAGATAAGATTTTTTGAATGAAACTTCAAAAGCTTCGGCTTCGGGCAGTAACCTTCTTCTATAGTACGCAACTGCACACATCAGGAGAATAAAAACTGAGAATTCTATCAGTACAGGAATCTCTCTGATCCCCCAAGTGGAATAGTTCAGGCTAAGTCCTAGTATTGGGACAATCGCAATATTCAGTCCAAAAGAAATTGCAACTCTTTCAATTCCTTCAAGGTCCATTTTTGCAGGGAAGAGAGCTCCCGCGAGAGCGTAGCCTGGCAAAAAAAGCACCAGAAAAATGCCCAGGCATGTACGCAGAAAACTGCCGCTAAGTACAGGCACGAGTACGAAGACGTTAGTAATAAGCACAAAACCTGCAACAAGCAATAGGTCTGCGGGAGTTTGTCTATTTCCGGCCATTTTTACCACTAATAAAATTTTTTTATAATCGGTTTTCTTTAGATTTATACCTATGTAATCCTTCCATCAACCTACTAGTCATTGTGAGGATAGAATATTTACTGGTCAGCATTCTTCGCATTTTCAAGTAAGGCTTATCCTCAAGTAGTTTTTACAAGAAAATAAAGGATTAAAGGATCACTTTCTTTGAAAAATGCCTTAATTCCCAATTCTGACTCCCCTTTATGATAAGGCCTCTTTGTATGAAAATTTTTCCATCTTTTGAAAGACTTTTTTTCGGCTTGTTTCATTATTTGCGTATTCTAGGAATATCCCAACTTATCCTGTAAATTTCTGGATATACATAGAAAATTTTATTTCGTATCTTTCCCTCTTTTGAAAGCATGAATGTACTGATTACAGGAGGAGCAGGTTTCATAGGCTCCCATATAGCTGAATATTTTGCCGAAGCAGGGCACACTGTCAGGATTTTTGATAATCTTGCCACAGGATTCCTTAGAAACATCTCACAGTTTAAAAATATTGAATTCATTCAGGGCGACATTTGCGATTTTCGTTCAGTTGAAAAAGCGGTTTCAGGCATGGATTATGTTTTTCATGAAGCTGCTCTTGTATCTGTGCCTTTAAGTTGTGAAAGACCTGCTGAAGCTTTCCAGATTAATACTCTTGGGACTCTTAATGTACTGCAAGCCTGTGTTAAAGCTGAGGTCGATAAATTTGTGACAGCGTCTTCAGCTGCAGTCTATGGGAATAATCCAACCCTTCCAAAATGCGAAGATATGTATCCTGAACCAGCTTCTCCCTACGCTATTTCTAAACTTGATGGAGAGTACCTAGCAAGGATGTTCTATGAGGATCACGGGCTTCGGACAACTTGCTTGCGCTATTTCAATGTTTACGGTCCTCGCCAGGATCCAAAATCCCCATATGCAGCTGTTATTCCAATTTTCCTTGAGAAAGCAAAATCAGGAAAAGATCTTGTTATTTATGGGGACGGACTTCAGAGCCGGGACTTTGTACATATTAAAGATGTAGTCGGGGCAAACGTTGAAGCTCTTGAGCATGGGGACGGGCAGGTTTTTAACGTAGCTATGGGAAAAAGCGTAACAGTCCTGGAACTTGCCGAACAGATTATTAAGTTGACTGGGTCTTCTAGCAGGATTGTACATGCTGCTGAAAGAGCAGGCGATGTACGAGATTCTAGAGCCGATGTTTCAAAAATCTCAGGCTGGTGGAAGGGAGAAGTTGAACTGCAGGACGGGTTAAAAAGCCTGATTTAATTAATTGAATTACAAAAAAAGCTAAAAAACTTGATTTAGTAGGTTGTAGGAACATATTTCTTTCAAAAACATAAAGAATGCTGCTATTTAATTAAAAGCAGCATTCTTAGCAACTTAGAAGGTATTTTATGCCTTTGTTTTTAAATGTGCCAGTTTTTAAAATATTCTGAAAATAGTAGTACTATTTTCTATTATTTTCTATTATCTTTTTATTTTTATTTTTTAGGGCCCATTTTCTTCACTACAAACGCGCCAATGAGGATAACTATGAGGAATCCTGCCAATAAGCTGACACTCCTCGGAACTCCCTGGGTTTTCTTTTCCTGAGAATCCATATTGGAACCCATGTTTGAACCGGGTTTGTTTGATGTTTTTGATTCTGATGATCCAGTTTCTTCTGGTCCCTCTATTGCTATTATATTATTCTTTGCCGAGATTGCAAACGGGGAGAAACTGGGTGTTTCAGCCTCAAAGTAAATATAGCTCTTATCTTCGTCTACTTTTTTCGTTGGGAGAGAACTCCAAATTTCTCCGCTGTAATGCTGCAAAATTATCGAATCAGCGGTAATTTGGTTTTCTGTTATCCAGGCTTTGTTCACCTTGAAACCTATAATAGCGTTTTCAAGATTATTTAGATCTGCGAAAGTCCCATCTTTAATTCTGATATTGAAATTCTTGTAGACTTCGCCTTTGGGTTCAGTAGATGCCATCAAAGATTTTTCTTTCAGTTCTTCGATAGTGGCTATTGTAGTTTCAGTAGTTTTCTTAGACTCAAATTTTATGTAATTGACACAAGTATTGCTTTTAGCAAAATCAAATCTTATGTGACTGTCTTTTGTAACGAACCGTTTGCATTGTTCCTTTGTCCGAATATTTTCCTCTGGCTCGCGGAAATCTTCCTTGTCTTTTTTATCTTCTGTGTTTTTATCTTTATGTTTATGTTTTCCATTTCCGCTACTACTGTCCTTTAATTTAATTTCCATTTTAGTCTGGGTAAATCCAACAAGTCCTTTTTCAGGGTTATATGCTCCTACAAAAAGATAATAGCAGTCTTCAGGTAGATCAAAAGCAGTAAGTGATAGTGAATCCTGGCCTTTTTCCCCTATTGCTATTGAGCCGCTGCCTTCTCCGATTAGGGTCTGAATTTCTGTCTGGAGTTCATTTTTATTCAGCTTTGACCTGTAATTTGATGAATTTATACCAAATTCATCAACGAGGTTCATTCCGTTTACTATTACTGAAGTACCACTTCTTTTGCCATCGCAATCGATTTCTATATTCGCCTTATATGCCTTCTCTCTTATGAGCACAGCCCCATATATGCAGTCATTTTGGATGTTAGAGTCCTCAAGTTTCATGCTTATGTCCAGGTCTTTCCCTTTTACTATGCATGATGGAGCCGAGACACATAATTTGTACTCTGTAACTACAAACGCAGTTGCAGATAGAAATGTCAGGCTACCGTCTTCATTTTCCTGGGTCATGACAATACAGTACTGTCCTGCATCCAGTGGCCCAAGATCGTAGTCTAACAAATCACCGTTCTTCCCTAAAACAGTAGAGTACTTTTTGTAATTCCCATCTAGGTTGTTGTGGAAGAGAGTGTTTAAGTTTCCTATATCTCCTGCTTTGAAAGCATCAAGTATCCCATAAACAGATTTTGAGGTGACATCGAAAAGGTAGATTTCCACATTTCCTTTCAGAGAGGAATCTCCATGAAAAGACATCTTTATGTTTTCTCCAGGCAGATAAATGGGATGGGTACGGTAGGTAGAAGTTGATGGATAAGTAATCGTGTAACTTTCATCTTCGTATAAGGTCCCAGAGACTCCATAATATTCGAGAGTTTTCGGGCCGCAGTATGTGAACTTTATCGGTTTGGGAAGCTGAAATCTTCTTCCATCATCTGGACATTCCATTGTAATCCAGTTTCCTTCATTTGGGTTGCTGGTATGATCTGGAATATAGAGAACTTTGTCGGTAAAATTTATACTGCCAATAGGATTTATATCACTTTCACTATTGCCTGCAATTGCTGTTGCAGAAGTTAATGTGAATATAGTTATTGCAATTGCTAATAGGGTTTTTTTCAAACGTATACCTCCACTCTATTTTTTAGATGTTTTTAAGAAGCCAATAACATTATAATAAAATTTCGTTCATGGTTAATCAATAGTAACAGGTATCTTTACCTCACTTTCTTTTTGAGTATACCGTCAGGATAAGGGCTGCTGCTCCCAATCCTATCAATGCATAATAATTGTCTACAGAGGATCCGAGAAACTTGCGTTTTTGAATATCTTCTTCCGAGGACGTCGCCTTAGTCTCTTCATCATCTATGTTTTTTCCCAAAGTCAAGTTTTCAGGATCCTTTTTTTCTTCCAAGTTTTCAGAAGTGATTGGTTCTGGGAACTCAGTCTCTGGCAAAACAGATAAATTATTTTCTACTGTTGGAGATGGCTTGACATTTTTAGAGGATGAACCACCAGAAAATGAATTTGAACCTGAACGTGTCTCAGACTGAATAGTTACTTTTTTAGTTATGGTTCCTACTTTTATCTCAAAATCCCCTGCAGGAACAGCTTTTGTATTATAGGAATAACTGAAATCTCCGTTCGAATCAGCTTCTATCTCTTGATATGCTGTAATCTTTAGATCTACGTTTGAAGTTCCTTCTTTAGCATCCCCATCAATCTTTATAATATAAGTTCCTGGAGGAACTCTCGACTGAGATACGGTTGCAATCTCTCCTGAAGCTTTTGAGCTTTTTGTCATCCATACAAGGACTTTTGCTCTCACATTGAGATCTTCAGCTCCCCTAGCCTCAACTTTGAAAATGTTATTTAATCCCGAAGGAATTTTTACATCTTCAAGAATATATTCAAACTTTCCCGCTGAGACAGGAACAGTTTTCTCAAAGGTTACAAACACATCGATTTTCTCTCTAGGAGATGCACTCCCTTTTATGCTAATGGTGTCCCCGCAAACAGGTTCTTGGGGGGAAAATTCCCAGTCATTAATGGACGCAGCTGCAGAAGAAATTAGCAGTAAAACAAGAACTGAGAGTGAAGTGACTATGAAAGTCAGTCTTCTTTTCTTAAGGAAATTAGTTAACTTATACACTGGAGTAGCCTCTTTTTAAATTACATATTGCTTAATTTTAAAAAGTTCATTGATCGCTTGAGTAGAGTTAATCTGTGTAAATTTATCGGAAATTGTATATAACACTATGTAAAGTTTTTAAACTTCCTATTATAAATTTTTATCTACTGTTTTCTAATTCTTATGGCAAAAATAGGAGTTTATTTTAAATCAATATTCAAAATAAATTTAGCCAATGCTGACCAGTAAATATTCTATCCCCCGATGATTTTACTTATACCGCTACACGCTTTGTATATTCACTTTATGTAATTAACTTTAGACATCGATCTTATATAATTATCTTCGTATATTCATCCTATATAATTATAAACTTTTATATCATTTCCTAAAATCTCTTATTCAAACTTCGAATTTTTCCGTCATCTATCCAACTAGTAATCCCCATGATAGTTAAATAAGCTCAAGTTCAATCATTAATACAGCTTCCAATTTTATCTCTCAACTCAATCTTTCATTTCAATATTCCTTACTTCTTATTTTATTGTGCTATAATATCAAAAACTGGCAAAAGTTTTTATATGTTATAGTCCTCTTTATACATACACTTCTAAACAAATAGTAAAAGTCGCCATATTTTATGGGGGAATCAGTATATTATTGAGTATTATTTCATCAAGTGCAATTTCATCAAGTGCAATTTCATCAAGTGCAATTTCAATGGTTACAACTCCTGGACTTCCTCAATATGGAGCTTCAGTAGTAGTTGGACTTATAGCCCTTCTTTCATTAAAGGAAGTTCTTTCAGCATCTGAGAAGTGGAACAGTTCTCTTAACAGTTCTTTCAACCTTGTAATCCTGCCTTTACTTTTATGTTTTGCAGGGATTGTCTTCTTTAAGACCTCAGAGATTATCCTACCTTAATCACTTGCTCAATTGAGAACTTTCCTTCACTTTTTAATTTTTTACTTTTTTACAAAAACAAATCCGCTTTTATCTTTGAACTAACTCGATAATCTTTGTTAGCGCAATTCGGGACGGAAAACAGTATTTTTTATTTCTTCCTAATTATAAATGGTTTCAGTATTTTGTTTGTAGGTGAACTATAATCAGGGAGTTCTAATTTTCACTATGAATTGTAGCTTTAAACTTCAGAGTTAATCTTAATTCTATAATTGAAATCTAGAAAGGGCTTCTACAGGTTCAATTTTAAATATATTAAAGTCCTGTCCCCCCGCCCATATAATAGGGAAGGACTCCAAAAAGGAAAACATTGATAAAACCATGAAGGACAGTAATAAAGGGAAGGCTTTTTGTTTTGTAGAAGGCTAGTGCCATAAAGAGTCCTATGAAGCCTGTATATAAAACTTCATAAAAGGTGCCATACCCTGAGTGCATTAGTCCGAAAAGAAAGCTTGTAATTAATAGTCCTTCTCCTACACTGAGTGCCTGTTCAAGCCTTGTCTGGAGGATTGACCTAAAAATAAGTTCCTCAATTAGACCCACGAAAAAAACCATTACAAAAGTTAGTTTAAGTAAGTTTTCGAAGGTTAGATCAGGAATTAAATACTCTGTTCTTATTGTCAAATACTCTCCAAGTCCAAGAGCTAAACTCAAAGGAATCGAGAGGACCATATAAGTTTTTATATTTTTCATGGAAATCCCTATTTGCTTAAGGGAATAACGCTGGTGAATGATTACACCTACTACCGGAATAGCAAGGGTGCCATAGATAAAAACAAATGTATAAAGAGTTGTCTCAAAAAAGATGGGCATTGAAAGATTTATAAGTCTAAGGATAGGGAGGAGCATCAGCGCCTGATAGATTTTCTGGACTTCAGGGTCCTTTATATAAATATTGGAAAGGCAAAGTGCAATCAAACTCCCAATGTGCATCCATACAGCAACTCCCATTTTCCCCGAGAAGATCAATATTTCAGCAAGTCCAATACACAGGACCGGGATTGCGGTAAAAAGCCTGCGTTTCTGAAGCTTGAAATTCTTTTGATCTTTTTCTTTAATCTCTGGGGTTTTAGTTAACTTTTGCATGGAATGACTCCTTCAATGAGCGAGTTTAGGTTTAATAACTCATGGCAAATTTTGAATCACTTTGAAGCAAATTATCATATTTTGTTTTAACAACTCTATAAACTCTAACCTCAAGTATATATAAATTTTTATTGATAGTATGTCGCTTCAATGATAACTAAATTCCATGAAGCTTTAAGCAAGTCCAATACACAGTACCGGGATAACTATAAAAATATAATTCTTACTACTTTAGAAATCCTTAAGTTAATGGATATACAGCTAAGAAGGCTACAAAAACGCACATGAAATTCTTCGAATAAAATGCCCAAATAAATGAAAGTGCTTTCAAGGATTTTCATGAAAAATAGAATTCTTACCTATCCTTGCATTAGGTATGAATATTTTATACATTAGTTTTTGCCAGGAAGCAAAGATGCCAAAGATAGATTCCTGGCACATCTCGAGAAATAAGAAATGGTTAAATTCTTCTTAAATTAAAAGCTTTAATCTGGATGATCAAATGGCATAAACGGATAGTCACAAATTTAGGAGTTCTCCTTATTTAATCACCTTTTTCGCTTCCGTACGTTTGAGCCCTATAAGGTTGCTGCCTAGATAGATTCTGTACTATTAAAATTACCTTTTTTCGCTTCCGTACGTTTAAGCTTCCAGTTGGTTTGTTGCATTTACGTCAATCCAGAGATGAAGGTCTCTATAAGGTACACTTTTACCAGTCTCATTAAAGAGCAAGAACTGAAGTTTCATATTCTTTCCTTCAAATTCAGGCGTAAGAATAACTGGCTCTTCCCACGTTTCGTTATGGGCAAGAGTGATATGCTTCAAATTTTCTGGAAGGAACATTGATTTATTTTCAAGTTTTATTTCCATTGTGTAATTTACAGGGCTATACTCATGGTTTATGACTCCTACTATTACAGTCCCATTCTCTCCAAGAATATATTTTGTAGGATAATTATCTGCCTTTCCTTCTGGTCCAAGAAGGTAGAACTCCGTGAAATGTTCTCCTTCTTTTGGACTCAAGACTACATAGGCAAGGGTTACTACAGACAGGAGAATGGAAAAAATCAGGAAAACTGTAAGAGCTTTATCCAGTTTTGATTCTGAACTTCCCATGATCTCGTTTTTGAGCGAAAGTGCTGTTGCTCTGAAGGAGATATCGAAAGCCTCGCTTTCTGGAAGCTTTGCTCGCCTCAGATATGCAAGCCCGCACATGATAAAGGTGAAAGTAGACAGGCTTATGAGGATTGGATGAATCCTGATTCCCCAAGGTGTATAATTAAGACCAAGGCCTATTAGGGGTACAACTGCAATACTCAGCCCGAAAGAAAGAGCCACCCGTTCAATCCCGTCAAGATCAGATTTTGCAGGGAAAAGTGCTGCAATCAAAGAATATCCTGGCAGGAAAAGCACAAGGGGAAGCCCAAGTACGTTTCGTATCAATGTTTCATTTATCCCAGGAGTGAGCACAAAGATGTCTGTAAGGAGCACAAGCCCCATGACAATAACAAGGTCTGAGGGTACTTTTTTTTCAGTCATGCAAGTCATCCAGTTTTAATCAAATTATATATTTTTCCATCCCTTTTATAAAAGTAAATATTTTTCTAATGCATTTTATTCTTTCGCTCTTTTTTGGGATTTTGAATATTCTATATTTTTTCCAATCTCAATACCCGCTTGATTCTGTCTATACCAATGGTATACTATTTTCTTATAAAATGTTTCACTATTTATTTACAGTTATCCTTTTACATCTTTTCCTGAACTTTTTTATTAATATTTCTAAGTAATTTTTGTTATGGTTATTTAATAATTTTATTCCGTATTTGATCTTTTAGTCTTAATATTCCTCTCCTCCAGTTCAGGCAAATTCAATAAATTTTTATATATCTAATATTTTTGCTTTTTATCTTATATTAAAAGTTGTGGCAAGTGATGAAAAGGAATAATACAATTTTGAAGCCAAGATATCTCTATATATATTTTAAAGAAAGCCCATAAATCTGCGGAACTAAAATCCTGAGGGCATTGAGCTTCCTAAATATCGATTTTGAAGCTTATTTTTTTATCTGTATAAATTAATATTTCTAAGATCTGTTAACTAATATAAGTTCTCATTGACCATTATCTCAATGGTATAACTTTATATTTATGTTGTTGTAGGATAGTTAGATAATTATATCGCCCTTATGTTATTTTTTTAAAGTCCCACAGTCAATAAATTTATATACCTTTTCTCCAAATTAACTTTAAAAAAAATAATATTGTTATACTGTTCTATACTGTTAAATAGACCCGATTTTATCCAGATTTAATGACTTCTAGGGTCCTCATACGTACTTTATCTAATACAGTATAGCTATGCAATATAAACCAGGGGGTCATCAAGAATGAGTAATCATCTATCTATGGGAAATGGCAATCAGCGTGTAATGAATAAAAATAATAAATGTGTTATGGGCAAAACATTTAAAAATATTACAGCAGTCCTTTCTACCTACAATGAAGAAATGTCTATAGGGAGCACTATCCTTCTTACGAAGCTCTATGTCGATAGGGTAATTGTGGTTGATGATGCAAGTTCAGATAGGACAGCCGAAATAGCACAAAAAGCTGGAGCTGAAGTAATTATAAACAAGACTAAAGTGGGAAAGGGTCCAGCTCTCGAAACAGGTTTTAAAGCCGCAGTTCATGTAGGTGCCGATATAATTGTGACAATGGACTCAAAAGGCCGCCATAACCCAGTTGATATTCCTATACTAGTTGCCCCAATAATTAAAGGAAGCGCAGATATGGTTAATGGTAGCCTCTACTTAAATGGATTAGGAGGAAATATCCCTATCTATCGACGTGTCAGTAAAACAATAATGGGCAAGTTCACCAGCGTAAATATGGACAAGATTACTAAGAGTCATAATGGTTTCTGCGCCTTTGCTGCCTCCACGGCAGGTATCTTTCGCTTTGATGCACAGGGCATGGCAGTAGAAAACGACCTCTTCTCAGGAGCAAAGAAATTCGACCTTCGTATAAAAGAAGTAGAAATTAGAAATCTTCATGACTTTGATAGTCCGGTTAAGTTCATCCCTAGATTCCTGAAAACAGTAGTGAAGGATGTAGAGGTCAATAAACCACTGTATATATATTCAGTTCCAGGTTTTGCTCTGGCTACATGCGGTTTCTACATGGGTTTGAGATTTCTTGAAGCCTTTATCCTTGGAATAGAAAGTCTCCACTTCTGGTCTGTGTTCCTGATGATTTTTTTATGTCTCGCAGGCGTGTATATGACAGTAAGGGGGATTGTGATACATTCTATGGTAGATGGGACCATGCAAAACTGAAGCTGTATAAGCTTTATATACAAAATTCAAGCGTATATGTAGGAAGCCTTATCAAATTTTATCTAAACTCAGTCAGTTCGAAAATCTCTAATTATCTTTTTTATCTGTGTATCAGTTTTCAAAATATATAGATAATAAATCCCGGTAATCAAGCCGGAGAAAATAACAAGCAGAATTTGATTTATTCCTGCGGTTTTGAGGGCTACAAGAATAACTCCTGCAGGAACGAAAATAATAAAATTAGAGAATATGATTTGCAGGGCTCTTGAAGCTTTTACTCCAGAATAAGACATCATCTTCAGGCAAAGGTAGCCGTATACTAGAATTCCTGAGATTGAGAAAAGCATAAGTGCGGTACGTGCGCTCCCGAGCAGGCCGCCGATTATAAGAGAAAGAAGACGGGTTATCAAGTTGAAAAAATTGTAGTGAAAACCGAAGTGAGGTTTTTCGACTATTACATATATAGTAGTTAATGGAGAGGAAATAAACCATATAAATGCCCAGAGACTCAGAATCTGAGCGTAAACACCTGCTTCTGCCCATGCTTTTCCGAATATAACTGTAAAAACGTCGCCACCTACAATTGTCAGGATAAGTATCGGAAACATGCCTATAATCACAAGCATTCTGAAAACATTTTCAACAAGGATAGAAAGGGTGCCTTCAGAGTAAGCTCTTGATGCTCTCTGGAAAAATACCTGTGAAATTGAACCTCCAATGAAACTCATCGGCAATTGCAAAAGACGAAAGCCAAGGGAATAAAAACCTACTACTGCAGGTGTGAAGAAGGCTGAAAGAAGGAAAGCAGGGAGTTGCCAGGAGACAGAATTCATAAGGGCAGCCCAGGTATCAATGAGCGAAAACTTGCGGTACTTCTTAAATCCTTCATAGACTTTTTTCCAGCTAAGGCTTTTCATAATTAATTTCCTATCATCTCTCCAGATCTGTCCTCCAAGCACAAACGTTGAAATTGACTGGCCGGCAAGGCTTCCAGCTATTAATCCACCAGCACCGATCCTTTCTGTAAATCCCAAGCCGATCTGTGTTGTAGTAGCCGAGACCGAACTGAAAACTCTTGAGAGAGAAAGTCTTTTGAAAAGTTTTGTTCTTGTATTCCAATTATTCAGGGCAAGAAAAGCCCCATTTACAAAAATAAATGGAGGTACAAGCCAGAGATAGTCTCCTATCTGCTGAGAATTCAAAAGAGTAACTATAGGCTCTTTAAGATACCATATAGCTGGAAAGGTTAACCCACTTACAAACAACACTGCCAGAAAACTTAGCCCTAATAAATTTACAGCGTCTTCATCCGATTCTGGCAGCATTATAGAATATTCATACCTCATACATGCAATGACACTTATAATGCTAGTAATAGAAATGTACAGAGCCCAGATCCCGAAATCTTCAGGCCCATACAGGCGAGTCAATACAGGAGCAGATAGAATTGTAAGGATTTGAGCAAAAGTTGTCCCGCCTGCAAGAGTTAGCACGTCGGATGCAAAACTTTTCTTCTTGCTGTTATCAGGTAGTTTCTCTGCTACATCTGCTGTTGTATCGTCCATGTCTAGTACCTTAAATAAAGTTTCCTTTAGAGCTAAGCTCTACCTATTCCTGAATTTTCATGTGCTGTTTTCATCTTTGAAAATACGATTCCATGGGTACAATATTCTCAAGCTGATCTCGGATATCTCACTTTTCCCCTCTAAGCCCCCCTTATAATAAACCTTCAGAAATAAATCTGTCGGCTTTGTTAATTAAAAAAATTTCGTTTACATATACTGAATCGGCTTAATCTTTATCAGGCAGGTTGTGAAACTGAGTAAAAAAGTATATTTGTCTAACTTTATCTAGCTTAATCTAACCTGTCAATGACATTGACTAGTATATTTTAGTTGAATGATATTGTTTTGGTGTTTTAATTGTTTTATATATCAGAAGGACTTGATTCCTCTTGTACTTCTTATAATTGCCAGTCAAATAATCCGGAATGGATACTTTAATGTCTCGGTTCGACGTAGGTAGACCACCAGTTATATATTTCCTCTCCGCTTGCAATCCATGCATTTTTGCTGGAGACATATTTAAGGAATTTTTCGTAATATTTAAGGCTCTCTCCATTAATGCTTGTATTATTATGCCACAAGATTGTGATTACGCCATCACACTGCTCAACTTTATCAATAAGGTTTTTTACGAGCTCCCACGCATTTTTAATGTCAAGCCTCATATAACTTTTTAGCAAAGTTCGGTCCATAATTATCAGGGGGAGTTCAAGGATATCAATTTGTTTTCCAGTGTTTATATTGTAAGGCCTAAAAGGATGGCACATCCCGTTTCTAAAGCCTGCGCAGTCGGCATACCCGAACGTAGTATCATACTTAAAATTTGCTTTGCTCAACAGCTCCCATGTATCCGGCACTTTAAACCTTAAAAAATGATTTCTGTATCCTATAATTTGCTTGCCAAGAACTTTTTCAAGCCTCTGTTTTTTTTCCATTATGTCCTTGAGGTTCTTGTAAGATTCATGTCCTCCATGAAGCCCAACTTCCCACCCATGGGTAAATATAAACTTTAATTCGGCTTCGAGATCCTCTATTTCATAATTGAAGTCTTTCTCTCCAGGCCTCAAGGCTAGAAAATAAAAGCTGGATTTTGCATTGTATTTTGCCTCCAGCTCCATTATTTCTCTAAAATTCCAGCAAGGGTTCCATTTCTTATTAATTCTGGAAAAAGGAGTCTTCAGAGCATCTGTTAAATTCCCTTTAGCAACTGCTTTGGCAGCCCCTATGAGTGGGTAAAGTTTCTCCGGGTATACTGCATCAACATCATGAGTAAGACAAACCGCAAATTTTTTTCCATCTGGATATTCAGGACGTAAACCGTTTTCTATCAGAAATCTGGAAACACTAGGGTCAAAAACATTTCTCTGACTACTTAAATAATAAGGGAACCTTTCGTACTGGTCAGAAAAGGTTAAACTATATTCTTCTTTTTTGGTAAATAGATTCCAGAGCTCCTCGTTTTGTTTTAGCTTTTCAATCATGTTTTCGACCCTTTTCCAGATTTGAATGATTGAGCTTTCTTTTGAGAGAAAGCTCATGTTCACACTATTACATGTTCGTTTTTATCTCCCCTTCCTATTCCTTTATAGATAAATCCCTTGCCAATAAATTCCTCTGGCTCAACTACATTTCTTCCGTCCACAATAACAGGATTTGCTTTACCTGTAACTTCCTTTAACCAATCAGCCTTTAAGTCAAGGTACGCACTATGCCCTGTAAGAACAACCGCAGCATCTGCATCTCTGATAACCTTCTCAAGATCATTAGAAATCTCAATTCCTGGATATTCTGCAACATAAGGATCATGCACTCTAACTGTCGCGCCTGCTTCCAGGCAGAGATCCCTGTAAGATTCTGAAGGGGTGTTCCTTGCATCGTCCGAATCACGAATGAAAGCCCAGCCAAGCACTGCAATCTTTGAGCCTTTCATTTCCTTTCCAATTCTTTTAAGGGCTGCAGCAGTCAGGTTATACATGTGAACAGGCATGAAGTCATTGACTTTTCTCGCAAGCACATAAATTGAATCTGCACCCTCAGGATAGTCAAGCTGTCCATTTCCTATCTTAACTCCTCTTTCCAGGTGGTATGTATCCTTGGTGAGGCAGTGCCCTCCAACACCTGCTCCTGGCCAGAGCACAGCTCTTGTAATTCCTTCTCCTTTTAGACTGTCTACTCCAGTCCTGACATCATATACGTTTATGTCCATGGCTTCACAGTAAAGGGCAAGCTGGTTGATTGCTGCGATCTGGAGATCCCGGAAAGTGTTCTCTGAAGTTTTCGTGACCTCTGCTGCAGTTGCACTCATAGGAATTACTTTTCCTACTGTCAATACAGGAGAGTAGAGCTCAACAGCCCGTCTGGTACTTGCTTCATTGATGCCACCTACGATCCTGTCATGTTCCCGAATATTCTTCAAAAGCCTGCCTACCATTACTCTTTCAGGGGCATGGGCGAGCGCAAAGTCTTCTCCTGCTTTGAGGCCTGACTCTTCTTCAAGAATCTGTTTTGCCATACCTTCGGTTGTTCCAGGGGTAATTGTGGACTCAAGAACTACGAGCATGCCTGGTCTCAGGTATTTTCCTACGTTCCTTATGCCTTCAATGAGTGCGGAAAAGTCAGGTTCCAGGTCTTTGGGATTTGCAAAAGGAGTTTGGACTGCAAGCGTGACGGCATCAAGTTCGGAGATCCTTGAAAAATCGGAAGTGCACTCAAATTTGCCGGCTTTAACAACTTTGCCAATAAGGTCTTCTAAGCCAGGCTCTTCTCCTTTGAGAGGACTTTCTCCACGGTTGAGCATATCGATTTTGTAACTTGAACTTTTTGAATTGCGCTGGAAGCCTAAAACTTTACTAAAACAGGAGGCGTCTGCGAAAAGAACTGCTGAAGGAATACCGACGTAGCCCATTCCAAGTACTCCTATTTTTTTAATTTCGCCTCTTTCATTGAAAAGATTTTCTAATTTCTTCATACTCCTCACTTCGTATACTACTTTTAAATATGTTTCAAATCTTTCCTATCTCAAAAGTCTTCAGATTTTACTCCTTCAAAGTTTATTTCTTCAGAGTTGTTTCGGCTTATCTCTCTACTTCAATTAGTCTTCCTTCCTCGTAGGATCTTATGGCTGCCATTGCCACTTCAAGGGCATGTTTTCCGTCTTCTCCGCAGGGGTTAGGGGTTTTACCAGCTGTGACACAATCTATGAAATAGACAAGTTCATTTTTCAGGGGCTCGCTCTGTTCTATTTTGGCTTTTCTTATCCATTTATTATCGTGTAGCTGTACTGTCTGTTTAATGTAATCTAGATAAGCAACACCCTTAACTCCAATTGCTGTCAGCTGCCTTACCTTATGTGGAGTCAGCCAGTTCGTCTCCACAACTCCTGCAAAATTATGATTCATGCGCAGGATAATTGAGGCATGATCTTCAAATGAGTGAATATCTGCACCTGCAACGGCAAAAACACTATTTATTCTCTTGCCGTAAAGATATGATATCACATCTATATCATGGACCCCAATATCTAGGATCACTCCCACATCCCTAATCCTTGGGTTATAGGGCCCGACTCGTTTGGTTGAGATTGAGACTATCTTCCCCAGAGCGCCTGAATCTATAATCTCTTTGAGTTTTATTACTGCGGGATTAAAGCGCTCAATATGCCCAACCATAAGGATTTTTCCCGCCTTTTTTGCAGCTGCTATCATCATGTCAGCATTTTCAGTTGTGTCTGCAATCGGTTTTTCTACAAGGACATGTACTTCTGCATCAAGAGCATCAAGTACAACCTGCTTATGCAGCTTGGTAGGCACAACTACACTTACCGCATCAAGCCCTTCAGCAAGCATTTTCTTATAATCTGTAAAGGCTTTTGTCTTAAACTGTGTAGCCATTGCTTCAACACGTTTCTTGTCTATATCTGAAATTCCAACGAGCTCCACGCCATCCATTTCACTGTAAATTCTCACGTGGTTCTGCCCCATGGCACCTGTACCTATTACTCCTATTCTAATCAAAAATCTCACTTCCTGATTCTACGAATGCAATGGCTGAAAAAACCACTCAATCCCTTAAATAAAATTCTCTAGTCGCCTTGACTATTTCCTGCAAGTCGTCGCTTGATAATGTGGGATGTATAGGGAGAGAAAGAACCTCTTCTGCTGCTTTTTCTGAGACCGGCAGGAAATCTCTGTATTCAAGTTCCCTGTAAATGGGTTGCTTGTGAATGGGTATAGGATAGTATACTCCTGTCCCTATTTCTTTTTCTTTCAGAAAAGCTGCCAGTTGATCCCTTTTTTCTGCTCTGACCGTGTACTGGTGGAACACGTGAGTGCAATTAGTTTTTGTAACGGGAGACACAATTCCGGCTATCCCTTTTAACCCTGCTGAGAGGATTTCTGCGTTTTTCTGTCTGGCAGCGGTAAATCTGTCTAGCTTCCCGAGTTGTACAAGCCCAATTACAGCTGCAATATCAGTCATTCGCAGATTAAAACCCAGTATTTCATGCATGTAGCGGACTTTTGAGCCGTGAGCCCGGATCATTTTTGCCTTCTCTGCAATTTCTTTGTCATCTGTAGTGAGCATTCCGCCTTCGCTGGTTGTCATATTTTTAGTCGGGTAGAAGCTGAATGCTCCTGTTCCAAAACTGCCCACTTTTTTTCCAAGGCATTCTGCGCCATGGGACTGACAGGCATCCTCAATTACAATAAGATTATTATCATCTGCAATTTCCATTATCGCTTTCATGTCTGCAGAGTGTCCGTAGAGGTGAACAGGCATAATAGCTCTGGTTTTTGGAGTGATTTTCTCCTGAATTCTTTCAGGATCTATATTATATGTATCTGATTCAATATCTGCAAAAACAGGTTTTGCCCCGGTGTAAAGGATACTGTTTGCTGTTGCAATGAAGCTAAAGGGACTTGTAATCACTTCGTCTCCTTTTCCTATGCCATGGGCAAGAAGCGCAATGTGCAGGGCTGCAGTACCGGAGCTCACAGCAGCTGCATACTCACAGCCAGTGTATTCAGAAAAAGCAAGCTCAAATTCTTCGACCTTCGGGCCCTGTGCGATCATGCCTGAACTCAGGACCTCTGTTACTGCATCAATCTCTTCCTTACCCAGCATGGGCTTGGCAATTGGGATCATTTTGGGACCTCTTTTTAATAATATCAGTAGAACTAATTCAACTCAACCCTAATTTTCTATCAGGTTTATATTCTATTCAATTTCTTTAAGTCTTCTGGGAGCTCCTGAATTCTAGCAGGCGTCCCGACTGCAAGCTTCCATGCTGGCACATTTTTTGTTACAAGTGCTCCTCCTGCAACCAATGCCCCTTCCCCTATTTCAACATCTGGAAGCAGAGTTGCGTTTGCACCTATAGATGCACCTTTTCTCAAAACTGGGCCCTTCAGTTCGTACTTTTTTCGAATAGGATATTTATCATTGGCTAGAACTGCGCAGGGACCGATGAATACATTGTCTTCGATAAGAACATTGGTTGGAATGTAAACATTGCCCTGAATGCTGACATTATTTCCTATTTTTACATTCCCATCTATAATCACATTGGTTCCAATAAGAACGTTGTTTCCAATTTCCGTATTTTCTCTAATCATTACGTTATGCCCGGTTTTGAAGTTTTTCCCGGTTTTTACGTTAGAAAATATCGTTGACCCAGCTCTTATAATCGATTCTGGACCTATGGTACATCCTGGGAATTCAAAGTCTTCAATTTCGATGTCATACTTTAATATTTCCATTAGAATCTTATGCTCTGGATATCCTAAAAACACATTTTCCATTATTACCGTGTCTTTTCCAATTACAGAAGTACCGTATATCTTAGAAGAGTTATGAATTTTAAATTCAGTCGAGTTCATTGTTCCCCCCATTTTCTGGTTTTTTATTTGACCAAGCAAACTTTCCGCTGGAACGTAAGATATCTATTTGCTTTCGTGGAAATTTTGCAAAGTTTTTGTTTTTCATGTTTCCAATTGTCGGGCTAATTCAAATTTTCAGGGCAAACTCTAAGGGCGATCGTAATTGCCTTTTGGGATATTCAGTCCCATTCTTTTTCACGACTGTTTTAATTTTTTAGTTGAATATACTTTGTAATTATTTAAGTTATTTGGTTTTTAATTTCGTTACCCCTTTTCTCGTCTTTCTCGTTAGTTCTTCGATTTATATTTTTCTTTTTTGTATTCAAATTATTTCAATATTTTAAACTGTTATGTAATATTATTTTTATGTCAAAAGCTTGAGTAATTTGAAATTCTTTAAAATTTCTATTGTTTGTCACTGGAGACTACTTCTCGATTAAATAAGTATTTTGTAAAATCTGATAAATCCGCATAAATAGATTAAGCTTATTTCTTCCTGTTTTTCCTTTCTGTAACTCTGATTTTTATCCTAACTTCATAATAAAGTGTTGCTATACTGAAAAAGCGTATGTGTTCAGAGGTAACCAAAGTTCTGGTTTGGTATTTTTCTTCCCGGAATTTATCATTGGTAAATTTATCATTGATATCAGGAGATTTTTTATATCATATCGCTTATCTGTCTCTCAAGTAAACTAATAAACTTAAGGGGTTCTAACTACGCTCACAAGTTCAACTATATCTAATCCAATATCTGCAGGTGCGTTCTCCGCGACCGTAATACCTGGAATTCCTGACGGCGCATCTGTGGCAACGGCAGTCTTACTTCTACTACTTTTGTTCAGGTACTTTCTTCCGGGGTCAAAACACTGGGAAAACGCTGTCAAAGCTTCTTTAAATATGGGAATTATTCCATTGCTGTTTTCTTTTGGTGCAGTTATTCTTTTCAAGGTTGTTGCTCTATTTTAATGATTTTAGAGGACTGCACTTCTAATCTCATCTACCGAGTTCTACAAACTTTTTCAAAAAAATGCTTGACCACAAACTTTTTCAAAAAAAGTTTGATCAAAAACCCCGGCAGCGGCATGATCACAACCTTTTTCAAAAGAGGCTTGACCGAAAATTCCTGCTTGATCTAAAACCCTGGCAGCGGCGTGATCAACCGGCGCAACGGTTGCGGTGCAGCGGTTGCAGGATAGCTTTTGCTTTTGGCTTAAATCTCTTTGAACCCATCTTCTTTTCTTTATTTTCAGAATATTTTAGAGGAAGTGGAGAGTTTAAAGGAGAAGGGGGATAATTCCGAAAAAGAACACATTCATAAATCCATGAATTAGTGTAACTAGCGGTAGACTTCGGGTCCCATAAAATATGTAGCCTATAAGAGCACCTACTAGAGATATGTAGAGTATTTCGTAAATGGTTCCATATCCTGAGTGCATTAGCCCGAATAAAATACTTGTAATTATCAGTGCTTCCCGGCTACCTAATATTATCTCTAGCCGATTCTGAAGGATTGACCTGAAGATTATTTCCTCCACAAGACCCACGAAAAAAACCATGATTAAGGTGAGACCCAGAAGGTTAAAAATTGAAAGATTCTCAATGAGAGGATTTTTCCCGACTATTAAATATTCTCCTACTCCTAATAAAAAGCCCATCACTATTGCTAATGGAATATATATCACTATTTTTCTAAAGTTTATCCCGAGCTGTGCGCGAGTAAAATCCTGATTGGTGGCAGCAATGCTTACAGGAATTGCCAGAAGCCCATATATGAAAATGAGGTTGTAAAGCTTTTCTTCATAGAAATACGGCATTGAAAAATCTACCAAACGTATGATCGGCAGAAGGATAAGTGCCTGGTAAGTTTTTTGGATTTCCTTGTCTTCTATAGACATCGTGGAAAAAGAAAGTCCAAGCAGAATTAATGCATGTATCCCCATCGCTTCGAATCTTCTTCCCGAGCATATCATCAATTCCGCAAGACTAATAGCTACAACCGGGATTGACAGGTAAATCCATTTGTTTTTTATTTCAGGTATTTTTCCCTTCAGGTTTTCAGATGTCTTCGTTCTGATGCCTTCCGGAGTCTCCATATTCAGACTCTCAAATGTTTCCATCTTCACACCTCCTCTTCAACGTTTATCCAGAGGCGTAGATCTTTATAGGGTACATTCTTTTCAGTCTCATTGAAAAGCAAGAACTCAAGCTTCATATTCTCTCCTTTAAAGGGAGGCATAATCTCAAGAGGTTCTTTCAGTGTTTTATCATGGGCAAGCCTGATATGCTGAAGTTTTTCCGGAAGGGGCAATGGTTTATTTTCAAGCCTTACTTCCATTGTATAGTTCATTGTTCTGTGCTCATTATTTGTTATGCCTATAATATAGGTCCCACTTTCTCCTTGTATGTACTCTGTTGTGTAGTTATTAGCCATCCCGTTGGATCCAAGGATATAGAACTCCGTAAATGGCTCTCTTTCCTGCGGCACAAGAACAACGTAAGCTCCAGTTCCTATCAATATCAGAAAAGAAAGAGCTAGAAATATCCTAAGGCTTTTCTCAGTCTTTGATTCAGGCTCTCCCATAGCTTCTGATATCAGGGTAGCGGTGAGAGCCCTGAAAGATACCTCAAATTCTCTGTCTGCAGGTAGTTTTCTCCTCCTAACATACGCTGCTACCAACATAAGTAGAGTAAACGCGGAAAAACTTGTTAAGAGTGGGATCTCCTTGATTCCCCAGGATGTATAACTAAGTGCAAGCCCTATTAGAGGTACAACTGAAACGCTCATTGCGACAGAAAGAGCTATCCTCTCCATCCCTTCAAGTCCATTTTTCTCAGGAAAAAGCATGGATATGAGGGCGTACCCTGGAAGGAAGAGTAACAGGGGTAGGCCAAGAGCAGTGCGAATAAGACTTCCGCTAAGTGCAGGAAGTAGTACGAAAATATCCGTAAGAATTACAAGGCCTGCTATTAACAGCAGGTCAGATGGAAACTTTCGGTCTCCGACCATATGACTCCTCATAAAACGGTTTTGTATTTTTCTGGCTTCCCAGTTTTTTGTTATTCGGGCTAAACTGCCAAGTTCTCTGTCCCCTCATGAGGTTTTTTGAAAACCTTCTGACTTCTCCTCTTATCGGCTGCTTTAATCTTCAATTATAAGAAATTAAGCTGGAAATGTAAAAGCTGTTCGAGCTTTAATCTTGGCTTCTTTCGATTCAGCAGAATTATCTTCCTGAATTGTATTCATTTTAAAGAATGTTTTAACCCGATCTACTGAATTACTTAGTTGTATAAAATATCTTTCCCTTTTCCAGTTTGTTATCTAATAATACTTTCCCTTTTTTCTATTTTTTTGAAAGAATTCTTTTACCTTTTAAGTCGAAATCTCTATGATTATTTATGAAGATTGAATGAGCAAAGAACCAGCAGGCTTGTAAAAAAATTAATATATAACAAGAAAATACTTTGACATCTTACTTCAGTATAAATTTTTCTACCATAACTCACTTATATAAGCTGGATAATTGACACCTTTTAAGCTACTATTTAAGCTAACAGACTTCTCATATGGTCTTAATTATTTTTCGCTACCGGGGGCACTGATTGGCTATTTTTTACATGTAAATACTTATATAGCTAGTATATTAAAACAGAAGTAGGTCTTTATATTAAATGATGCGATTCACTTACGGAGTATCTACGTTCCTTCTTTTTGTTAAAAAGAGGTGAATAAATCCCCCGATTGATTATCTGCAAATATAATTGTAGAAGACCTTGAAACCCTTTAAAAGTTATGGAGCGATGACTCTGAAAAATATATTCGACGGATTTGGAACTTCTACTGACTCTTCTATAATAAATTATTTTATTAAGGAGACTTCTTACTTTTATTCTCAAAGAGGTAGGTGATTGCATATGTCCATTACTATTGCAGCCATGCCTGCCTATAATGAGGCCCACGCCATTGCAGATGTTATCAAGGGCTGCATAAAATACGTCGATAGAGTAGTGGTTGTAGACGACGGGAGCACCGATAATACTGTCGATATCGCTGAATCTCTTGGAGCCTATGTAGTCCGCCATGAAACAAACAGAGGATATGGAGCCGCCCTTAGAAACTGTTTTGAGACCGCTCGTAAGCTCAATGCAAATGCCATGGTTATTATTGATTCTGACGGTCAGCATGATCCTTCTGAGATTCCCAAGCTTCTTGAGCCCTTAAAAAATGGTTTTGATCTTGTAATTGGTTCAAGATTTATTAATGGCAACGGCAAAAATGTCCCTATTTACCGTAAATTCGGGATGAAAGTCCTTGATATTGCAACCTATATTGCAGGCGGCCTGAATGTTACTGATTCTCAGAGTGGTTTTCGAGCTTATGGAATAAAAGCTATTGAGAACATAAATTTGAATGGCACAGATATGTCCGCAGGCTCTGAGATTCTTATTCAGGCCAAAGATCATAAACTGAAGTTTACTGAAGTGGAAATTCATTGTAGATATGACCTTGAGAACTGCTCAAGTGAACATCCTTTCATACATGGCCCCAGAGTCTTATTCAGAATCCTTAAAGATATGGAATATAGACGCCCTCTTTGTTATTTCTCGGTTCCTGGCCTGCTGATGACATCTACGGGTATTCTTATGGGATTAAAATTTTTACAGGATTATTATCTGGGAGGATACTTGCGCTTTGGGCCTACGTTACTTATGGCAATGCTGACAATTATAGGGGCGTTTATGATATTTACAGGAATAATACTACATGCAATCTCAAGGATGATATTTTTAAATGAGCACATTCGAAAGCAATAAAAATGTCAAAACGGGGTCAATTTATATGGAGTATCCTTTTGTTTCAGTTATAGTGGGAATTCGCAATGAAGAAAAATTCATTGAAGAATGTATTGAGTCACTTCTCAATCTAGATTACCCACGAGATTATTACGAGATTATCATTGTTGATGGCATGTCCACCGACAAAACACCGGAGATAGTACAGAAATATCCTGTCAAACTCCTTTTTAATGAGAGAAAGAATGTTGCTGCGGCTAGGAACCTTGGTGTGAAAAATGCTAAGGGGAATTTTGTTGCGTTTACTGACGGAGACTGTAAGGTTGATCCTCAGTGGTTGAAAGTCCTTATCCGTGAAATGCAAGACGCTCCAGATGACGTTGTTTGTTTTGGAGGTCCTAACCTGATCTTTGACACTGATCCCATATTTGGCAGGGTAGTTGGATATGCCCAGGAATCTTTCTTGGGTTCAGGAGGCTCGGCTCAGTCTAAAAACTCTACAAAAAAGCATTATGTCAGTTCTCTCCCGAACTGCAATGCAATGTACAAAAAAGCTGCAATTCTGGAAGCTGGGGGATTTGACGAGCGGTTTGTGGTAGGTCAGGACGGAGATCTGAACTACAGAATAGGTAAGAAAGGTAATAGATTTTTGTACATCCCTAAAGCACAGGTTCTGCACCATAGAAGAGGTACTTTCAAGTCCTTTTCTGTAAGAATGTTTAAATATGGTTTGTGGATGGCAGAACTTTTTAAAAAACATGGAGAATTTGTTCGTTGGTATGCTTTTCTGCCTTCGATTGCTATCATGTTTGCAGTCGCTTTGCTTACTGCTTCCATCAAATACTCTACTCCAAGCCAGGTTCTTCTTGCACTCATGACCGTATATTTTATTCTTGTCTTTATTACTTCTATCCAGGTTGCCTATAAAATGAAATCAAAATACGGTCTTTTTGCCCTGTTTATCATTCCTGTGCAACACATTGCCTATGGGCTGGGATTTTTGTACAGCTTTACAAATTCTCCTCTTGTCTCAAATGTCAACTCCTGCTCACAAATTTAATATTCAATAATTTATTTGATCATATACTAAAAAAGAAACTGAAGCACTTGATATATTGGGGGGTTTCAAGGCAAAAACTTCTTAACCAATACAACCTGATGGATATCATCAGTTTTAAAACACAAAATTTGGATAGTATGTTTATTCGATTTGTGAAATTATGATTGTTTAAGGTCATGGAGATAGTATGTTCAAATTAAGTAAAGAAGCAGGATTCAGATTAAATAACAACAGCCTAATGAGGTTAATTTCCTTTCTGTTTCCCCTAGCTGTTATTTTCGCAGTAATATTCACATTCTTATGGATGTTTGCGACCGGAAAGCTTGGTTATGCGCTTCGGGGACTATTTACGGGAATACCTGCGATACTTTCCTGTCTCTTCATACTGTTCATTTACAAAAAAGATGTAAGTCTGAGAGATATAGATGTTTACCCATCACTAAGTACAAAGTCTCTCACATACCTATTTGGAATATTTTATATCGGCTCCCTAGTTGTAATCTTGCTTTCTCAGGGAAGCAGACCGCCGTACTATTTTGTCTTTGTTTTAGGGCTTTATCTGGCAGTATTCCTGCAAATCTTCTCTGGAAATATAAATCCGCCCCTTATTCTGGCTGAATCTTTCTTAATTGCAATTAACCTGATTTACAGTGTTACGTTTAATTACGATTTCTACTTTGGTACTACGGACATCTTGCCTCATATCTTCCTTTCGGAAGTTACTTCAATGACCGGGCAAACAATTCCTACTTCTTTAAGTGATTATGCTTACTTCCCTCTTTATCATGTGCTTATTGCAGAAGCCTCCCAGCTCCTGAACATAAGCGTAAAGGACTCACTCTTTCTGGTAACTGCACCGGTTTATGCAATAACTATAATTTTCCTTTATTATCTTTTCAATTACATAACAAATAACAGGCAAATCTCACTTCTGTCGTGTGTCCTGTTCTCGGCAAGTTCTGTTGTTCTTTATTATGGTACAAACGTAATTACCCGCACAATGGCATTCATAATGTTCGTTATACTATTGTATCTGATTTACAGTGTCAATTTTAAAATGGACAAACTTTCCTTAAAAGTCCTTTCGGTAATTGTTGCGGTTTTTTTAACCTTAGTTCATAATGTTTCCCTTCCTCAACTTATCTTGTTGCTGATCCTTCTTCTAGCTTCGGAATATATTGTGAACAATGGTAGCTATATCAGTAAACCCTTCTTTATATTGCTCAACGTCATTTTCACTGCTTACTGGTTCTTTTTGGCATACCTGTTTGTACAGAGGAGCTTAGCTCCCCGTTTGCAGAGTCAGTTTTTGGATTCTATAGTTTTAACTGCCGGAGGTGCAGAAGTACTTCAGGAAAGCTTGATTAGTTTAGTAGGGCTCCTGGATAAATCGATCTTTTTATTTTTTGCTTTGATAGGAATAGGTTTTCTGCTGAAAAATTATAAGAAGAATTATGCTTCCGTATTAGGTTTGTTTGCTCTTTTAACTCTGATATTTTATGTTCCCAATCCCCTTAACACGATCTGGCAGTTCAAAGTCCTCTTTAGGGTTGATCGATTTATGCTTTTTGTCAGTCCTTTTATGGCGTTTGTAATGGGATATGGACTTTATATATTCTGGAATTATATGGACAAATATTCCTCTAAGAAGTTAAATCCTGCCTTCTTAGTGATTTTGTTATTTTCTACCTTTATTTTAGTCTCTTCGGTCTTCAGTATAGGGGACTCTGATCTCCTTGGTAGCGGGGCGAGTCACGAGTATTTCACTTCTGAAGAGTTAAGTGGGTTTAGGCACATTTTCAATTATGTTACCCCCAATTCTTCAATTTACACTGATTATTATTCATCGAGGTTTTTTTACGTCCCATTAATTCCAATGGCGACCGCGGAAATGGATATCTCTTCTTATAAAAATTATCGAATTGGTGATGTAAATAAACTTCCACAATACAAAGGATATGTAGTTCTCAGAACTAAGGAATTCTTCAGGAGTGGATTATACTTCGGTAGTGAAGAAAGCACCCTCAGAGACACTTCCAATTATTTCTATCCAGGACTGCCTGAAAACGAGCTTGAACTCGAAAGTAATCTCGAAGTTCTTGATAAAGTCTATTCAAACCCATCGACAGATATTTTTATTCCACCTCAGGGATTAAATAATCCTTGAGATTTACTTTTTAGATATGCCTTTCTATCAGGTGTCTGCTTTTACTTATGGAATGGAATTATGCAGCGAGCATCTGCATGGAAATAATAGTTTTTACAGACTACGATCTAGTGATTATGGATTTGGAAAAACTGTAATTTATGGGTAACTATTCAGCTTGAGCATAAAAATACTATTAACCATAGTTGTCGAAATAATTACGTTGGAACCAAAATTAATTGACCGATTGTGCATAAACTAGATAGTTATATTTACAGGAGGCTTGGGATTAAAAAAAGTAAACCTGAAGGTCGGTTTTAAAACTTACTTGAGGTTCTAGGATTTACTTGGAGATGTTCTCCAAAAGGTCTGAGTATATATCCACAGTCATTTTTGCATGGGCTTCCCAGGTCAGTCCTTTTTGGATTATGCTTTTACGTCCTAGCTTGCCCATATTTTCTCTCCGGTTCTTATCTTCGAGAAGTTTATTAATTTTTCTAGATAATTCTCTAGGACTCTTGGCAGGTACCAGATAGCCTGTTTCTCCATCGACCATGAGTTCTGGTATCCCACCGACATTTGTTGCTACAACCGGAACTTCACAGGCAAGTGCTTCGAGTACTACATTTGGCCTACCCTCTGAAAGGGATGGCAACACCAGGATATCCGAAGCTGAGATCCAGAGTGGGATATCATCATGGTTTACGGGTCCAGTAAACTTTATATAATCTGCAATTTTTAGTTCGTGTGCCCTTTTTTCCAGATTTTTTCTAAGGCCATCATCCCTACCTACCATAAAAAGGTCGGTATTCGGATCTACAAAATTCTCTGCAGCCTCAATCAGGTAGTCCACACCTTTTATTTTTCTAAGGGCTCCGACAAATAGAACAATATTCTTGTCCTGTGGCAAGTTTAGCAGGTTCCTTGCACGTGCTTTTCCTGCAGGTTTGAATTTCTTAGTATCAACACCGTTTGGAACCACATGAACTTTCTCTTCGTTTATTCCCAGATTTACTATGTGAAGCTTAAGATCCTCGCTGACAGAAAGAATCTTATCTGCGAAATTCATTGCCTCTATAATCTGTTTTGAGGTATAGGTGCCTTCATAAGCGACCTTTCTTTCTATTGTACCAAGTGCACTTATTACGAGGGGAACTTTCCATTTCTTTGCAAGCTTCATCATCCCGTATCCATCAGGATATGAAAAGTGTGCGTGGATTAGATCAGGCTCTGGTTTTATATTTTTTGTTGCGTATTCGAAAACAAAGCGTGAGTATGAAATTCCTGTAATGTGATAAAAATATTTTTTGGGTACGGCGTATATATAACGCGGATAATGGAGGTCGTATTTTTCGGTATACTCAATTCGTGGCAGTTTAAAAAAATTATGATATGGAAATGCCGAAAGAGGTAGGACGAAAGGTTTTGGAGAAATAACCGTAACATCTATGCCCTGGTTTGCGATTGAGTCTATACTCTGCTTTATGAACGTCCCAAGTTGAGGATAATACCTGCTAGGAAATTCCTGACATGCTTCCAGTACTCTCATAATTCTTTGCTCTTTTTCGCTTCGGATGCCTCAAAGCAGACAGATGACAGAATTAATCCTATAAATACTTCTCTCCAAAATACGTTAAATTCTAATTTTTGAGTTCATACTAATCCACTGTTTTTGGACTCAAGGAATAATTGGTATAAGTCATGGGATAAACTAATTAACTACTTTTGTTATTCTGGTAACCGGCTGCAATTATGTTTGAAAAAATAAATAATATTTTCCTGGTTTACTACGGTTCCTTCAATACTAAATCAGGTTCGAATATCCACATTCTTGAGCTTCTAAGAAATTTGAGGAAATATACTGATACCGTTTTGTTTGCACCCGGACAGAAGAGTGTAGATCGTAATCTCTCTAGGATTAAATACGTGCCTGTTGTAGACAATAAATATCTTGTACAGCCTACTTACGAGTTTATGCTTTCCTTTTATCTTCTTTATTCATGCATAAAAAACAAACCTGATGTGCTTTACCTTCGCCAGAATTCTTTTCCGTTTTTTCCCATAATTCTATGTAATGTTCTAAAAATCCCTTCAATAGTAGAAGTCAATGGGCTGGTTCTGGATGAGTTAAAGGTAAATCCGAATTCACAATCCTTTGCATATAAAGTCTTTTCTTATCTGGCACTCCGTTCCGAGAAATTCAATTACCATCATTGTGATAGAATTGTTTCTGTCACGGATAAACTCAAGGATGAACTTGTTAGATTGTACTCAGTTCCTGAGGACAAAATCTATGTTATCAACAATGGAGCAAATATCGATATATTCAAGCCTATGGATGTAGATAGGACAAAGGCAAAACTGCAACTCGAAAACTCAAAAAAGTACATATGCTTTGTCGGGCACCTTGCAGCCTGGCAGGGTGTTGAGTTTTTGATTCACGCTTCTCCTTTAATCCTGGAAAAATGCCCTGAGGCTCGTTTCCTTATTGTTGGAGATGGAGTTATGAAGGATAAATTGCTGGAGACAACTTCCGAATTAGGACTTTCTGATAAATTTACTTTCACGGGAAAAATTCCCTATGAGCAGGTTCCACTTTACATTAACGCGGCCGATGTTTGCGTTGCTCCTTTTATCAAGGAAAGGAACTCGAAAATAGGACTTTCGGCGTTAAAAACGTACGAATATCTTGCTTGTGGGAAGCCGATTGTGGCAAGCAGTATCCCAGGGGTTAAAGATTTAATTGAATCTTCAGGTGGTGGAATTTCAGTAACTCCCGAGAGTCCTGAAGAACTTGCGGCTGCTGTAGTAAGGTTACTCTCTGATGAAAAAACCCGGGCAGCGATGGGGAGGAAAGGACGCAGATATGTCGTTGAGAATCATAGTTGGGACGGAGTTGCAAGGAAAATTCTGGAGATATGCAAAGATATAATCTGACCGCATTCTTATAATAACATACTGAGTACAGGTAAAAGCTTAGCTTTCATATATTATTTTCAAACTCTAACGTTTTTGAACACTTTGTGAAAATATTAAACAAAATATTAAACACTTATCCAATATATTTTTATAATAGAATGGTCTAATTAGATACTGAATATAAAAATTTAATATGTTATTAAGGACCAATCTATTCACTAGTAACTGAGAACCAATCTATTCACTACATCTTCGCGGGGGGGATTCGTGTGAATCGAATGGTTTGGCCTGAAAAACAGGGAGATTTATTCTGAATCCCTTATTTACACATTTGATCGGGTTCAAGTAGCTTTTGCTATGAATAATTTTTCCAGAATATTCTCTATGGCTTTAGTTCGGAGAGTGGATACTATTTGAAAATTCTTGTCCGATGTATGGAAAACAGGCGAATAAGTTTTTATGAAATCTTCCAGGTGATAGCGATGCTAAAAAGAAAATTAGGGATTTTTCTCTTGATCGGTTGCTTTATTCTTGCAAGCGTTCCTACCGCTTTATGCAGAAGTCCTGCACCAATTGTTTATGTTGCAGGAGATGGGAGTGGTGATTTCAACTGTGATGGAAGAGATGATCATGTGCAGATAAATCAGGCTCTAAAATTCGTGGCAGATAACCCGGATTACACCACTGTTTACCTCAAAGGGCCTTTTACGTACGTTATTAATGATACTCTTTTAATCGGCAGCAATACCATTCTTGAAGGGGACTCGACTGCTGTGATCAAACTGGCTAATAATGCAAACTGGCCTACAATGAAACCATTGATCAAGCAGATGAGCAGTTCTGGAAATGATAATATTATAATAAGGGGGTTCGAAGTTAACGCAAATCATAATGGAAATCTCAAAGTTTCTAAAGGCAAGGGATATTACAATATAATGTATTTAACTTACTGTAAAAACATAAAAGTATACAATATGTATATGCACGATGGTCACGGGGATGGGCTGAGGGTAAAATACGGTGAAAACATTCAGTTTTACAATAACAAAATTTCTATGCTTGGGCATGATGGCCTATTTGTAAGTGAGTGTAAGAATGTAGAGGCCTGGAACAATAAAATAGTTTGCAGAACTAATAGTGGACTTAGGGTATGGAATTCTAACAAAGTAAAACTGCACGATAACGAAATTGATTCTTTATATTACCAGTGTACAGGCGGCCCAGGTATCCAGATCGAGAAGTCTGCAGGTGTTATGGATAGTATCGAAATTTACAATAACATATTGCATGATACTTATGGGCCTGGAATCTGGATTTTCAACTATGATACTTCTGCTACCAAAGAACAGGGGAAAAACATCCGTATTCATCACAATATTTTCTACAACACAGGCACTAATACTGGAATTTCCTGGACAGGGGGAATTGTAGTCAGTGGATTCCATGACACCCTTATCGAAAATAATGTTTTTGACGGCGCATATCATGCTGCTATTGTTCACATGTATCCAGAAGTTTATTCTCCGAGCTACTCATCAAAATCCGGATACACTACCACTGTCCGTAACAATATTATTGTAAATACCCAGTCGCGTATAAAAAATCCAAGTGGAACTGGATATGGAGTGGTCAATTATCTCACCAAGAACCATAAATTTGTGCTGGAAAATAACTGCCTTTACAATAATGCAGCTGGCAATTATAAGAGCTGCACATCGAAATCTGATATCTACTTAAACCCATTATTTGTAAACCCGAAAAGCCGTGATTATCACCTTCAGTCAGCTGCAGGCCACTGGGATGGAAAAAAATGGGTTAAGGATAAAATGAACTCTCCCTGTATTGATGCCGGATATGTATATTCAGACTATTCTAATGAACTGAAACCCAATGGAAACAGAATTAACATAGGAAGATATGGAAATACAAAGTATGCGTCCCTCTCACCAACTTCACGAGTAAAGACCGTACAGTCCTCATTAGTGGGTTTGGTTCCAGAGGTTGCAGATGAGACTGAAGAAAATCTGAATTCTACGGTGGAAATTTTTGGCGAGGATGAAGATTACTTCACATATTCAAATCTTTCTGTTGACGTTGAACCGGCTCCAGTTATAAATTCTATTCCTGGAGCTATAGTTAAAATCGGTGAAAATTTGAACTTTACTGTGAAAACTTCTAATATGAATGGAGACTGCCTGATATATTCAGCTTCAAACCTTCCCATAGGTGCAAGTTTTGACCGGAAAATAGGGCTCTTTAGCTGGACGCCCGCAAACGGGCAGGAAGGGCTTTACACCATATTTTTTGAAATGAGTGATGGGGTGTTCAATAATTCAGAGGTTGCAACAATAAGTGTAGTTAAAGAGGTCCCTTTGAATCTCTCTGACACAACATTCGACAGCTACCTTTATGAATTCTCTTCTGAAGATCTCAGTTTGATTTCTTCGTCTCTTGCATCAGAGGAGGGAGATTGTAGAAATAAATGATATATTTAGTAAACCTATGAGGTGTTTAAATGTTCATGGTCGATTTAGTAAAATAGTTTTAAATCCATCTCATAACTATTTTTATTTTTTGTCAATGAGTTTCAAAACATTTCTACTATTGGAGGTCAACTAACTGATTATTTGAGATTCAAATCAACAGTTGGGAGTTTTTGGATTAACTCATCGCTAAAACCATTCTGGAAACTCATGATGCAAGCAGTTTTATGAATTCTACGTAATCAGAAATGGGTTTTATGATGAGCTTGTAATCTATATTTCTAGACTTTGGGAAAATATTATTTTTAAATACTTTATATAATTACTTTTGATATTTTTATCGTTTCTATTATAGGAACAAAAACAAAATTTTCTTCTGTTAGTATTTAAACGTTGTAGAAGGTGAAGATCTGAAGTTTCTTTCGGAAAATTCTCAATTCATCATAAATTTTAATAATCGTCTTTTGATTTGGCTTTTTTCACTCTAAACCCATATAATCTCATTAAAGTGGAAGAACATATTAAAAATTTATAAAAATTACACAAATACTTTTATAATATAATGCTCTAAGTTATAATGCTGACTATAGAAATTTAATTGTATACTTAAAATAAATTTATTAATTATGTTTTCATGGGGGGGGACTTAGGTAAATTAGAGGTTTTGGCCTGAAAAATAGGTAGACTTATTCCGAATCTCTTATTTACAGTATCGTGAATTTATTAGCTACTGCTATGGATAGTCCTTCATGATTGTTTCTATAGTCTTGAATTTCAGGGAGTGGATACTATTTGAAAAATCTTATTCAATATATTGGAAATAAACTAATAAATTTAAGCAAACTTTTGATAAGTAGTAATAAATTTTGTGGAGATGTTAGTACCTCGCCACATAAATATCTATCCAATAAAACAAATAGCGTATCCAATTATGGTAAACCCAAGGTAACTACGACAATAATAAGAGGATTAGGGATTTTTCTCTTGATCGGTTGCCTTATTCTTGCAAGCGTTTCTACCGCTTTATGCAGAAGTCCTGCACCAATTGTTTATGTTGCAGGAGATGGGAGTGGTGATTTCAACTGTGATGGAAGAGATGATCATGTGCAGATAAATCAGGCTCTAAAATTCGTGGCAGATAACCCGGATTACACCACTGTTTACCTCAAAGGGCCTTTTACGTACGTTATTAATGATACTCTTTTAATCGGCAGCAATACCATTCTTGAAGGGGACTCGACTGCTGTGATCAAACTGGTTGATAATGCAAGCTGGCCTACAATGAAACCATTGATCAAGCAAATGAGCAGTTCTGGAAATGATAATATTATAATAAGAGGGTTCGAGGTTGACGGAAACCATGACAATAACACCCAGTTCGCCAAAGGTAAAGGGTATTTCAATATTATCTACTTCCTTTACTGCAAGAACGTATCCGTATACGATATGTATATGCATGATGGGCACGGGGATGGGCTGAGGATAAAATATGGTGAAAACATTCAGTTTTACAATAACAAAATTTCTATGCTTGGACACGATGGACTTTATGCTATTGATTGCCAGAACATAGAAGCCTGGAATAACACAATAACTTGCAGGACTAACAGCGCCCTTAGAGTATGGAACTCAAATAATGTAAAATTCCATGACAATTTTATTGATTCTTTCTACCACTGGAGCGCAGGCGGGCCAGGAATTCAGCTTGAGAGATCTGCTGGGAACATGAATAATATCGAGATCTACGATAATGTAATTACAAACACCTATGGTCCGGGCATTTGGCTTATTGGAACTGCAGGGGCATATGATAAAAGTTTGTCAAATGTACATATCCACCATAACACTTTTTATGGTTCTGGCACTAACCCGAGCATCGAGTGGGTGGGAGGCGTTCTTGGGAGTGGGTTCCACAATGTTCTGATTGAAAATAATGTTTTTGATGGAGTTCACAATGCGGCAGTTGTAAATATGTACATGACTGACGACAATGCCGGTCCCTCAGGTACAGGGTTCACAACTACTGTCCGTAATAATATAATGATAAACACTGTGCTGCGCACAAAGAACGCTGCAGAAACAGGGTATGGAGTGGTTAATCACCTTACTCACTCCCACAACATTGTAATGGAAAATAACTGCCTTTACAACAACACTGCTGGGGACTATAAAAATGTCAGATCAACAAGCGATATCTATGCAGACCCTCTTTTTGCAGACCAAGGCTTACATGATTATCACCTCCAGTCGACATCAGGTCGCTGGAATGGAGAAACATGGGTAAGGGACCTTGTAACCTCTCCCTGCATTGATGCCGGGCATCCAGATTCTGATTATTCAAAGGAGCCTGAAGATAATGGAAACAGGATCAATATTGGAAGACATGGAAACACTGCATACGCATCTCTTTCAGGGATTGCTCCTATCACATCTCCCGAAGAGTCTCTAGAGCCTGTACCATCTCCTGAGGAATCCTCAGTTTTTAGAGTATACGAAAGCCGTCTCCGTGAAGCCTCCTCTGATGTAGTCTACCAGAACAGTCCTTTTATTGATGTCGGTGGTATGAGTGTTGGCAGGTATCGGAATGTAATGTCTTTTGATCTGAGCAAGTACAATACTTCTACTGAAGTTACTAAAGCTACCTTATCTCTTTTCTGGTATTATCCTGCAGGAAACTTAAGACCTGAAGATACCGTGCTCGAGGTTTACAGGCCTGCTGCCTGGAATCCAGAATATGTTAGCTGGAACAACCGGGACCGAGGAGTTGCATGGAATAATGTCGGAGGAGACTGGTACGACAAAAACGGTATTCTTCAGGGTAACACACCTTATGCTACACTCACCTTAAAAGGCAACACTTTACCTGACAACAGGTATTATGAGCTTGATGTAACTGAGCTTGTAAATGATTATGTCAGCGGAAAGTACGAAAACACGGGTTTCCTTATAAAATCCCGTGGTGAAAGTAACAATTATATTGCCTTCTATAGCAGTGACTCTGGAAACGAAAATCAGGTGCCAAAACTTAATGTGGTAAGTAAACCAGCTCCAGTGACCAAACCTAATACAGTCAATGTAACTGTAACTGGTGCAAAGGACAACCGCCTTCGTGAAGCTTCCTCTAATGTAGTCTATCAAGACAGTCCCTTTATTGATGCTGGTGGTATGAGTGTTGGTAGGTATAGAGATGTAATATCTTTTGACCTGAGCGAATATATCGGTGTTGAGGATGTTAATGATGCAACTCTTTCTCTTTTCTGGTATTATCCTGCAGGAAACTTAAGACCTGAAGATACCGTGCTCGAGGTTTACAGGCCTGCTGCCTGGAATCCAGAATATGTTAGCTGGAACAACCGGGACCGAGGAGTTGCATGGAATAATGTCGGAGGAGACTGGTACGACAAAAACGGTATTCTTCAGGGTAACACACCTTATGCTACACTCACCTTAAAAGGCAACACTTTACCTGACAACAGGTATTATGAGCTTGATGTAACTGAGCTTGTAAATGATTATGTCAGCGGAAAGTACGAAAACACGGGTTTCCTTATAAAATCCCGTGGCGAAAGTAACGATTATATTGCCTTCTACAGCAGTGACTGTGGAAACGAAAATCAGGTGCCAAAACTAAATTTAATTTACAACTAAGGTTATATTCTTAAAGGAGATTTCCATTACTTCCGATCTGAGAACAAGGTTCTGAGGTTGGATGTTTTGACTTCTCCTTCTATTACATGAAAAATATATTACATGAAAATATGTGAGTTTAAAGAATTCCCAGTAGAGCTCATTTTCAAATTTCAGCATCGAAATAGTTTTGAAATAAGCTAGTAAAGAAAACTTTTTTAAACAGAATATGTTAGCTCCTAATTTCCTTTAAGAATTAATTTTATTAGTCTTCCAAGCTTATCTACTCTTTAAAAAATTTAATATCCATGTTCAAGATATTTTTTAAATCTATATCTATCATATGTAAGTTTTAATTGCATTTTATGTAAGTTTTAATTGCATTTTCTACTGAGCCAAAGTTTTTTGTTTTCTGGATTTATCTGACTCATTTGCTTCCAAGAAACTTCACTTATATTTCATACTAAACTTTTACCAAGATTTATCCAAACGCAAAGGTTTTTATCTTTTGTAGAAATCTCTTACCGGGGTTAGTTGGAGCTTAGTTTTTGTTGAGGGGCGGTGTAAAAAAAATATGTATGATGTTAACGCTGAATGTGATATCGAAACTTTCGAATTTAAATTAAAGGCACTATGTATGAATGAAACTTATTATGATATAGTTATAAATAGAGCCTCTACGAAGAAGTTGGAAACTGAGCAGTTTGATCGACATTTAAAAATATTTTAATACTAAATTTGGGTAGTAAATAGGGTAGATAGGGTAGAATCTTAAGGAAAACTTTAATAAAGTACTATTCATAATTCCTTTAATCAAAATATAAAAACGGAATTTTTTAAAGGTGATATGGTGTCATATCAAAAGTTTGCAAAGGATGTTGGTTTTATCGGGACAGTCCAGGTACTTACAAGCCTGGGTACTTTCTTCCTGCTTCCGATAATCACAAAAACCCTTGGAACCTATGATTATGGACTCTGGGCCCAGATTAATATCACTGTATCTCTTATCGCTCCTCTTGCTTTGATGGGCCTTTCTATGGGGTTTGTAAGATTTTTATCCTCTGAAACTGAAACCAAAATAATAAGGGAAGCAGTATATTCCATTCTCTTTTTTGTAATGGTATCCGGTTTTTTGGCTTCATTTTTACTCTATACTTTTGCAGAGCCTCTTGCAACTTTCGGTTTCAAAGACCCTGAGGCAACTTATTTTGTCAAGGCGGGTTCTCTTTTAATTCTTCTGAATGTAATCGAGTCTATATCTCTTTTTTATTTCAGAGTTTTTAGGCAGATCAAGAAATTTTCTTACTTAACTCTTTTTGAAACGTTTGGAAAATTATTCTTAATCCTCGTGCTTCTTGAAATGGGATATGGGCTTCTTGGTGTAATAGCAGCTACCTTACTTGTACAGGGTACTATCTTTTTAATTTCCCTTCTGATTATTATATCACAGATAGGATTCGTTATTCCTAGGTTTACTTACATGAAAGAGTATTTGCAATTTTCTCTGCCACTAACCCCTAATTCACTTATAAGATGGGTTACAGAGTCAAGTGACAGATATATGGTTACTTACTTTCTTGGCCTTGGAAGTGTGGGTGTATATTCGGCAGCCTGCTCAATTGGCAACCTTATACAACTTTTTGTAACTCCTCTTCAGCTTATTCTCCTTCCTGAGCTCTCAAAGTTATTTGATGAAAAGAAAATGGATGAAGTAAGAATATATATGTCTCATTCTCTGAGATATTTTCTTCTTATCTCAATTCCTGCAGTTTTTGGACTTTCAGCTCTTGCAAAACCGTTGCTTGGGATCCTTACTACCGAAGATTTTCTTTCGGGCTGGTTTGTAATCCCCATTATCGCTTTTTCTGGTATTCTGGCAGGAATCTTCCAAATATTTGTCAATACAATGTTCCTCATTAAGCAAACGAAAATTACGACTTACATCAATATTGTTGCAGCAGTTTCTAATGTATTGATCAACTTTTTTCTGATACCTTCTGTTGGAATTGTCGGAGCTTCACTGTCAACCTTATTCTCTTACTTTTTAATGGCTGCACTTTGCATGCATATATCTTTAAAACACTTTAATTTTGACTTTTATTTTCAGGATATTGCAAAAAGTGTTCTGTCCTCAATGGCTATGTATCTTTTTGTTTCCTACTTCGTTATCTCAAGTATCTTAGAGCTTTTCGAGATTGCAGGCGTGGGCGTACTTATCTATCTGGTTATGATGTTCTTAGTGGGCGGTTTCAGCGACCATGAGCTTTCTTTAATAAGAAGGTATATATTCAGAGTCAAAAGCGAAGTCAAACAATAATTAGCCTTATAACAATTAATTCCTGGGTTAAGCTAATTTCAGAAAAATTGGGTAAAAGTTATTCTACCAACTCTTCCTCAAGTAATGTCCTCACGGTCTCTCTCACGCTTCTCTCTGATGTATAGACTGGCTTCCAGCCCAAACTCTTCATATTTTCAATCCCTAACCTCATCTTCGGGACATCCCCTTTCCAGCCCCTGCTCCCTCCGGTATAGATAAATTCAACATCAGAAAGTCCCATCTCTTCCATAACAGCTTTTCCTATCTCTGTAGCACTGATGGTATCCTCGGAGCCAATGTTGAAAATATTTACATATTTTTCGCTGTTCTTTATTAAAAACAATATAGCATCAACGCATTCCGATACATGAAGGTAGGATTTTTCCTGCTTGCCATCTCCCAGGATTTCCAGCAGATTGGAATTTCTTCGCAGTTTTTTTATGAAGTCAACCGTAATTCCATGTCTACTGCGTGGGCCAACGATGTTTGCAAAGCGAAATATCCAGGCTTGCATATCGAAGGTATGGGAATATGAAGTAATAAAGGCTTCACAGGCCAGTTTGGAAGCACCATAAAGAGATATAGGAATAAGAGGGCCATACTCTTCCGGAGTAGGCATAATGCTTGCATCCCCATAAACCGTTGAAGTGGAAGTAAACGCAATTTTTTTAGTATTGTTTTTCCTCATAGCTTCCAGAATGTTATAGGTTGCCAGAATATTCTGGTCTAGATGAACTCTGGTATCTGAAGCTCCAAGTCTGACATCAGGATTTGCAGCTACATGGCAAACAAGGTCAATGTCTTTGCAGGCTTTTTCTATCGCCTCCTGGTCAAGAAGGTCTCCTTTTATCAGGGTAAAGTCCGGGTTTTCAAGATGATTCTTTACAAATTCTATTTTTCCTGAGCTCAGGTTATCAAAAACAGTAACTCTGTTTCCTTTTTCTATAAGACGATCTACCAGGTGGCTCCCTATAAAACCGGCTCCTCCTGTCACAAGTATTCTATTCTCGGTAGACATGAAAAATTCTCCAGACAATCTATTTCTCATTAATATTTTTTACTGTCTTAAAGTAGTCAGGGAGTATATAACTTTAGTCAGGAAATATTTAATTTTAGTCAAGAAGTATTTAACTTCATCCTTTGTATGAGACTGGTTAAATAACAAGAGATAATTAAAGATGTTATGGTTGAAAAACACTTTAACTCAACTGTAGAAATAACCTTCCCATAGACTTTCTTTTTATCAGAGTATTTTTTGACCGTTAAAAAAAGCACTTATTCCGGTGCAGGTTTAAGGGACGCGTCTCCGCCTACTACCAAGTCCATGCCTACTAAAATAAATAATCTAAAATAAATAAACTAAAATAAAATGATTTCTGCTGATTTTACCAGCAGAGCCCTTCATATTCTATATTTTTCGCTTTAATTATCCGTCTTCCGTCGATTACTACCTTTTCTTTCATGGCTTCAAATTCAGAATCAAGCTGTTTGAATTCGTTCCATTCTGTCATTACAAGGCAGGCGTCAGCTCCCTCAAGAGCCTCTCTAGCTTTCCCGAAGTATTCAATTGTTGGAAAGATCCGCTTCATATTCTCGGCTGCCATAGGGTCATAAGCTGAAACCTTTGCTCTAAGCCTCAGAAGCTCGGTAATGACAGGAATTGCTCTGGACTCCCTTATATCATCTGTTTCATTCTTAAAGGCAAGCCCGAGGACTGCAATCTTTTTGCCCTCAAGGCTTCCTATTTTCCTCTGAAGTATTTTGGTCATCAGAGTTGGCTGTTTTTCATTTACGCCAATTACGGACTCCAGTAGTACTGGAGAATATCCGATTTCTTTTGCCTTTCCTATAAGCGCTCTTACGTCTTTTGGGAAACAGGACCCTCCAAATCCTGCTCCTGAGTTCAAAAACCTTGGGCATATCCTTGAGTCTTTACCTACTGCTTCCATGACCTCGTAGGTATCGATTTTTAATTTTTTACAAATATTTCCTATCTCATTGGCAAAGGATATTTTGGTTGCAAGAAGGGAGTTATTTACATATTTGATCATTTCTGCTGTTGATAGATTCGTGCGGGTGACTTCACATTTAAAGGCTTGGTAAAGTTCTGAGACAAGATCTCCAGATTTTTGGTCAATTGATCCAACAACTATTTTATCAGGATTCATGAAATCGTAAACGGCTTTTCCTTCCCTGAGGAACTCGGGATTCATTGCAACTCCAAAGTCTTCTCCGGCGGCTTTTCCAGAAGTTTTTTCAAGAATAGGAAGAACGAACCTTTCAGTTGTTTCGGGCACAACTGTGCTTTTAACAACCACTACGTGGTATCCCTCTTTCTTTGCCAGCACTGCCCCTATGCTTTCGGTTGCCGCACGAACAATTGAAAGGTCTATGCTTCCATCTTCTGCTGAAGGAGTTCCTACACAGATAAAGGAAATATCCGTCTCCTTGATTGCAGATTCATAGTCAGTGGTGGCAATGAGATTTCTTCCAGCATGTTTTTGCAAAAGTTCCCCAAGTCCCTCTTCATAGATAGGGGAGATGCCTGCATTTATTAAATCTATTTTTTTTTTGTCAATATCTATGCAGACTACTTCATGCCCGATTTCTGCAAAACATGCGGCTGTGACCGAACCCACATATCCTGAACCTATAACGGAAATTTTCATAAACTTAACCTCTTTATTAAGAATTGGAGATTAATCAATTCCAATTCTTATTTATTTTTTGGGTAGGCTATCCTTCAAGGTCCTATCTGGAAATCGCTATTCTATCCATTTTCATATGTAAATTCTCTTAACCTTGTTCGTATATTTATATAGTTTAAGGTTTATACCCTATATGGTCAGGATCAGGTACACATTCCAATAAATATGTATATTCTGATCATAGTAATGTTCTGATAATTTCTTTACAGAGACTTTGGGGGATTTATAGTGCTTTCAATACTTGGCATGGGTAAAGAGTTTGCAGCAGGAAGTTCTCTTCCAAATTTAGATACCGGCTTTCTCTCGACTGATTTTGGAATCCCTTCATATTATCAGATAACCATTGTGGGGCTAATTGCTCTTGTGGGTATGAAAGAAATGCTGCTAGCCTCCAAAGAAGAAGATGAGTTCTCTATAGATTCGATGGATATGGGAATTTACCCTCTTATGATATGCTTTATTGCTAGTTTTCTCTTTGCAGCTATGAAAATATTTTTTACAAGGTAATCTTCTCAGACTTAAATAATTTTTTTATTAATGGCTTCTTTTTTCTTTCAGTAAATTTGTTTTTCTATCAATATTTAGAAAGCAGGATAATGTCTCATTTCCTGTTTTTGAGAGTAAAAACGCCTATAATTTGCTATACTGAAAATTTTGGTTATCTTAATTCAGTAACTTTGTTTCCATAGTTATTTATTCTTGAACTATTTATCTTCTAGTCATAATATAGCTTGTTGACCATTATAACTTAAATAAAAAATAAACTTTGTATGGACATTGTTAAGGGGGGACTCTAGCCAGTTGGACGGTATAGTTACTACCTATTAAAGGTAGAGCAAGGTACAAGAAATCTATAAGGCAGAAGGTCCAGAATCAAAGTTGATGGAGAGCTGGGAGTCTACCGTGAGCTTTTGTCTAAGGAAAGGCAGGAAGGCTTCATAATTTGTCTATATCAATCTGTTTCATAAATTTAATGTTATATTTGGAGTCAGTTTTTATCCTTGAGGTGAAAGATCCTTTGTATAAGCGGACTGTTTATCTCTCTTGATGTATTATAAATATAGAAATCATTAATTGGGAGTGGCAACATTGAAAGTTCTTATTGATATAGGGCACCCGGCCCATGTTCACTTTTTTAAAAACACTATTTGGGGTCTTCAGAAAAAAGGACATCAAGTAATGGTAATTTCGCGGGATAAAGATGTAGTAGTAGATCTACTCAATGCCTATGGAATTCCGCATACTGTCCTGAGTAAAGTAAGATCAGGAAAGGCTAGTTTGTTTGAAGAATGGACTGTACGAGCATTCAAAACTTTTAAGGTTGCCAAAGAATTCAACCCTGACATTCTTATGGGTATCCTTTCTCCACCTGTGGCTCACGTGGCATGGATGCTGCGGAAAAAATCCATAATCTTTAACGACACTGAACATGCAATTATAGCTCAAAAGCTAACCTATTCTCTCTGTGACATAATCTGTACTCCTTCATGCTATCTAAAAGATGAAGGAAAAAAACAACTAAGGTATAATGGTTATCACGAACTGGCATATCTTCATCCATCTTATTTTACTCCATCCCCTGAGGTTTTGAAAGATCTAGGAGTAGAGATAGGTGAGCCTTTTACAGTTCTTCGCCTTGTTTCATGGGGCGCACATCACGACATAGGTCAACATGGAATCAGAAATAAACTGGCATTCGTCCAGGAACTCAAAAAATTCGGTAAAGTATTCATATCCTCAGAAGGAACGTTGGACAAGGAGCTCGAGGAGTATCGAATCCGAGTCCCCCCTGAAAAAATTCACCATCTGCTTTACTATGCGACATTGTATGTAGGTGAAGGAGCAACCATGGCTGTTGAGAGTGCAATCCTGGGGACTCCTTCAATCTATATTTCCACGCTTGCGGGAACAATGGGAAATTTCTCCGAACTGGAGGAAAAATATGGTCTGGTTTTTAACTACAGTGATTCGGAGTCTGCCCTAGAAAAAATTATAGAGCTTCTCAATGATTCGGAGCTTAAGAGAACCTGGAGCTTGAAAAGAGCTGCTCTTCTCAGGGATAAGGTCGATGTCACCGAATTCATGGTCAAGCTTATAGAAAGCCTTCCTGGAAAAGAATCTGGAATACCTTTACCTTCTGTTTTGGATGAGAGCTATGCATGAGTTATTGAAACAAAACCAGGATATCTGGGACCTTTTCACCCGAAAAGAAGAGTATTCCCCCAAGAAATTGGAGGATGAGCACGGACGTTTTCTTTTCGATGGAAAAAACCTTGTAAACACTTCGGATCCTGAAGTCTCTAGATACCTGATAAATCAAGGGTTGCAGGTTGAATTTCCTGAAAACAAGACATTCGCAGTTTGTTTAACTCATGATGTGGATGATGTTTATCCCCCTCTTTCCCACAGCTTATTATCTTCTGTACACTGCATGAAAAATCTGGATCTCAGAGACTTTGCAGCTCAGTTTCTCTGGAAACTCAAGGGGAAGGAGTACTCGCCTTATCTTAACCTTTCAAAAATTATGGAGCTTGAAGCCAGCTATGGAGCAAAATCCTCTTTTTATTTCATTGCTACAGAAGCTGATCCTATAAGGTTTAGATATGATATAGAAGATATAAAATCTCATCTGAAAGAAATTTCAGATCGAGGTTGGGAAGTTGGCCTTCACGGAGGTTATTATTCATATAATAGCCTGGAAGCATTAAAAAAAGAAAAGAAAAGGCTTGAAAATGTTCTGGGAAAGGCAGTACAGGGTTTTCGCAACCATTACCTGCGGTTTAAAACTCCTGCCTCCTGGGAAATACTTGCGGATGCTGGGTTTAGTTATGATACCACTTTCGGGTACCATGACTGTGCTGGGTTCAGGAATGGGATGTGCCATCCTTTTAAACCATATAACCTTAACACAGGAAAAGAAATTGATATCCTTGAAATCCCGCTTGTAGTGATGGACGTAGCGCTTTTTGCTGAATCAAAATCTTTTGGGGAAGCTTGGGAACGTACAAAAAAACTGATTGACACTACAGCAAGTCTCAATGGCGTTATTACTTTGCTGTGGCACAATTTTGTTTTTGGGTGTAATTTCCGAGATGATTGGGTGAAGCTATATGAAAAGGTGCTTAAGTACTGCTCCGAAAAAGGAGCCTGGATGACAAGCGGGGAAGAGATTTACAGGTGGTGGGGAGATGGAGCCTGACTTAAAAGGAAAGTATGTACTGGTTACACCTGCAAAGAATGAAGAGAAAAATCTGCCCGAAGTCTCGAAGTCTGTAATAGGACAGAAATTGAAGCCTGAATTATGGGTTATAGTCGATGATGGGAGTACGGATGGAACCCCAAGTATTCTTGAAGACCTGCAGGCAAGTTACTCTTGGATTCAGAGCATAAGATTGCCTCCAAGGCCGAGAGACATTACTTTTCATTATAGTTATGTCTGCAAACAGGGCTTTGACTATGCGCTAGAATATTGCAGGGAAAATGGTATCGAACTCGAGTATATAGGACTTCTTGATGCCGATACGGTCCTGGAAGAGAATTATTTTGGAAAACTTCTAATCGAGTTTGAAAAGGATAATTCTCTTGGGATTGCAAGCGGGGGAATATATTATGACATTGGCGGAAAGCTTTCCAGGGAAGTGACTACTAAACATCTTCCTCGCGGTACCGGAAGAATCTGGAGGAAAGAGTGTTTCCTTGAAACTGGTGGCTACCAAGTCGAACCGTCTCCAGATTCGATTTCCAATATAAAGGCTCTCAGGCGAGGCTGGCGGCTTATGCAGTGTACCGATGTTGTCCAGATTCAGAAACGTAAAACGAGCGCAGCGGATGGACTCTGGCATGGGTACATAAAAAATGGCTGGATGGCTTATTACCTTGGTAAAAACCCTTTCATTGCCCTCCTAAACGTGCTCTATTATTCCTTGAAATCTCCCCATTATACAGGCGCTGCTTATTTTTGGGGATATTTTGGCTCGGCAATTAGATGGGAGAAAAAAATCCAGGATTCTGAAATAAGGGCTTACTACAGGAATCAAAGGTTTGTAGAATCGTTGTCTACAATTTCGGGGATTTTTAGCCGGAATCCAGAAGAAGCACGGGAGAGAGAGCAATGAATATTAGGAAATGCTTAAAAAAAGCAACTTACAGGTGACAATTTGAAGATGCTTTTTCTGGATATGGTAAGGCCTCTTTCTCTTGCCGATGGTTCGCTTATTCACAGGCACGAGCTTGTGAGCAATCTTGCGAGGTTTGATAATGAAATCCATATATTTACTGCTGGCAGGAGTTCCCTTTCTAACCTGGATAATGTTCGCAGCTACCATATCCCACCTGGAAGCTTCCTTTCACTCACTGTCAATTATTTCAGCAGTTCTATAAGTCTTCTAGGTTCCGAGACTTTTGATGTGTTATATACCCGCAATCCAAATTTTGGTTTTCTTGCTGGGCTCTTCTGTAAGACCAGGTGCAAAAAAATAGTTTACGAATTAAACGGGATTCCTGAAGACGAAAAAAATCTTTTCAGGACAAAATATAAAAAGGATAAATCCTCAGAACAAGAAAAAAAAAGTAATTTCTCAAACGCATATTTCTCGGTACATGCCAGGCTCAAGCTGTTTATTCTCAAAAAAGCCCTGAGGTTTTCGGACAGCATTATTGCGGTGACTCCAGGGATAAAAGCAAATCTTGAGGAAGTCTACAACATCCCTGGAGAAAAGATAGTTGTGGTTTCCAATGGGGCAAACACTTCTCTATTCAAGCCGATGGATCAGGAGACCTGCAGAAAAACCCTTGGAATGGATCTTGAAACTCCTTATATATGCTTTGTGGGTAATCTTGCTCCCTGGCAGGGGGTCGAGTATCTGGTACAAGCAGCTCCATCTATACTTTCAAAGTTTCCGGAATGCCGCTTCCTGATTGTTGGAGATGGGATCATGAAAAATGATCTTTTGGAGCTCTGCCGAGAACTTGGAGTTGAGGATAGGTTCATTTTTACGGGTGTAATTGCCTACGATCGTGTGCCTCTTTACATTAATGCTAGCGACATCTGCACCGCTCCCTTTATATTTGCCAGAAACTCAAAAATAGGTCTATCTCCTTTAAAATTATATGAGTATATGGCTTGCGGAAAACCTGTAATTGCAAGCAGTATCAAGGGAGTCTCTGACGCACTTGAGGCTTCTGGAGGAGGAATTCATGTACTTCCTGAGAACCCGGACGCTCTTGCAGAAGGCATCTTAAAACTGCTTGATAATCCCGATCTGAGGATGAAAATGGGTTCAAAAGGTTTAAGTTATGTTACTGAAAATTATAGCTGGTACAGCGTCGCGAAAAAGGTTAACGAAGTCTGCAAATCAGGATTCGAGACTGAAAACTGAAGGCTTGAAATTAGTATTGAAGAGTTGAGTTTAATCCTCAAAACTTGAAATTAGTACTGACAGCTTGAAATTAATCTTATATTTTCCTAAAACTCATCATTCATAAGAGTAACTATTTTCACGGAGCTTAAAATGGACAAAATTGAAGTTAGAGAATTAGCACCATCCGAATACAAAGAATGGGATTTACTTGTAGAAAATGCCCAACCTGGTACACTTTTCCATACCAGTGAATGGCTTGAAATTTGCAGGGATGTCCTGTCAAAAGATTTTAAAATTTATGGCTGTTTCAAAAAAGGCGATCTTGTAGGAGGATGTCCTCTTTTTATTAAAAATATTAAAGGGGTCTTGAAAGTAGCGACTTCGACCTGTGATATGACAAGTTATAGTGGGCCTCTTATAAAAGAGAGTGCTAGCCCTAAACCAAGTAAACGGATACAGGACATTCACGAAATTCTTAACCCTCTCAGGGAATTTCTTTGCAAGCAGGGATTTGACAGTATTCATCTGACATTTGCTCCAGGTTTTGAAGATGTGAGACCGTTTACCTGGTACGGATGGGATTCTACTGTGCATTATACTCATTGTTTAAATTTGAAAGAAGATGTGGATGATAACCTTTCAAGAAAGATTCGAAGGGAACTTAAAACTGCAAATGAGGCAGGACTCAAAACCAGGGCATGGAACGATCCTGAAACTTATTACAACCTGCTTTCAATGGTCTATGAAAAACAGAATTTAGCACCTCCTCTTCCTATAGAGTTCTTCGAAAGAGTATTTAAGCTAATTCAGGAAAAAGATATTGGTTACATGTTTGTCTCAGAAACTCCCGAGGGCGAAGCTGTTGCAGCTCACCTGAATCTGTATGGAAAGAAATGTACTGTAACCTGGACTTCAGCCATGAATCCGGATTTCGGCCGTTTGGGCCCCAATGCTCTTCTGTATTATAATGAATTTCTTGACTTGAAGTCCCGAGATTTCGAGTATATGAACGTAATGGCAGCAAATATTCCTAGGTTTGCAGATTTTATCATGGGTTTCTCTCCTGAACTAATTCCCTATTATAGTGTGACCCTAGAGAGCAAGAAATATTCAGTAGCAAAAACTCTATATAATATTACTCGCAAGGAAACTGAATAATTTAATGTAAAATTATTTAAAAACTTCTAAAAAATATAAAATCGGGATAACCCGAAATTATTTTTATTTTCCTTTAATCAATTTATCCTGACTGAAATTCTACTTTTCTTCTTTAAGATAGCTGCCTTAAGAGAAATGACTTTAAAAAATCATTTCTAAAAAGGATTAGATCTTCTCAGATTTTATTCTTTACATTTACAAGAAAAGCTGAAAACACCTTCCTGAACGTGGGATCATCTCGCAGGGTTATGCCATAGTAAATGGGAGTTATTACACCAGCTGCAAGGAGGATGATGTAAAAGTTCCCAGAAAGTGTCTTTAGTACGATTAGTGGGATCGAAACAACGATTCCAGTTGCTGCATACTTAATAAGGATTTCTACGCTTTCCTTCTTATTAATCCCTGCAAGATTAAGCAAATATGCATTGTTCCAGAGCCAAAATACAACTCCTGTAAGGCTGAACAGGCAAAGGGCAAACTCTGGATTTCCATAAATTCCTCCTATAGCCAATGATACGATCCTGGAAGCCAAAAGTATCATACTGAAGGTAAGCCAGACTTTCTGTTTCTCAAATACGCTGTAAAGAGTTGAGATAGGCGACGAAATGAAGTAAAGGAATATCCAGGGCACAAGGATTTTTACATACGTGCCTGATACATTCCAGCTCTCTCCAAAAGCAAATGTAAATATTTCTTCTCCCAGGATCAGCAGGAGTATCATCGGGAATATTCCTATTAGAATTAGTTTTTTGTAAACTTCACTAACAACGGTTTTCATATCTCCATTCTCATTTTTCACCTCACTAATTCTCTGGAAGAAAACCTGTTGTATAGCCGTCCCGATAAGTCCCATTGGCATATTCACTACCTGATTCGCAAGTGAAAAATATCCGACAACACTTGTGCTGTAAAAGTGTGCGAGCATAAAAGTAGGTACCTGTGGCGAAATCGTGTTTGCGAGTGCTGACCAGGAACTAAATAAAGGGAAATTCTTATACTGGATGGCCATCTCTTTCATCTTTTTTATAGAAACTTTCTTGAAGACTTTTAGGTCCTCTTTTACTCCCCTAAGCATAAACAGGTCTGCACATCCATATCCAACAACATAACCTGCTATCAGACCTAAAGGAGACACATTCCAAATAGGAGCCACTAACTGAAATGCTTTGGTTGATAAAGTATCTATGACTCTGGCTCCTGCAATAACTCCAAAACGTACTTTTCTTGAAAGCCAGTAATTCTGCACGAAAAAAAGGCCGTTAAAGAATATTATTGCAGGAAGATAGATAAAATATTTTGAAGCCCCCGGGGCATTAAGGGCGTTCTCGATGCCCTTCGGAAAACTTAGTACTACTACAGCTGTGAGTAAAGATATAAGAGTGACTAAAATCGAGCAAAGGAAAACTACATTTGCGGAATCCTCTTCGTTTTTTGGTAGCATAATAGCAAACTGGTATGAAAAAGTAGAGAAGATTACCAATATACCCGAAATTGCCACAAAAATCTGAAAAACTCCTAAATCATCAGGGCTATAAATTCTCGTTATTATAGGTACAAGAAGTATGCCAAGAATCTGAGCAGTTACACTCCCTGATACAAGTTTTAATACGTTACGGATAAAATTTGACATGCTATTTCCAACTTTAAGACCTAAACCCCAAACATATGGGTTCTTTTTTCATTCCGCAGTCAGGTCAGTAAACGGAGACTATTCTGGGCTCTTAGTTCCTGGCCGTTTTTCTTCCTTTATATAAGCAAGTACTTCTTTGTTATCATATACCCGAGCGTAGTCATATGTTTCAAATCTGTTAAAAAATTCCTCTGGCAGATTCTGGATAAAGTTTACTCCATAGCGCTCAGGATCATTAATAGAGACAGGTTCTTTTACAGTTGACTCTCTCAACAAAACCATAGGATTGCCATTAATCTCTCCAGTCTGTATATGCTGAATGTTAAAATATGTTGCGTTACTGGAGTCATATCCTCTGTCCCTGTAAAAAAGACAACTGTCATATGGAGAATCCATCAGGATTCTTCCGGAATGTTTTGTGGTTATTGTTTTTACTGCTTCGATTTCAATCTCTTTGAATTGATTTCTGACGGTGGTGTCTTTTGCCACAAGCGGATTGTCTTTATTTATACCAGGCGTTGTAACCATTACGAACGAAAAGAGTAGAATTATTGTGAAGATCACTGGAATCTTTGCTTTTTTTGAGTTAAAGAGACTCACCAATTTTAGTATATACGAGGCGGCTACAAGTACCAGAAAAACTGATATTAGCGGGAACCATCGGCTTGTTAGGAAATTTCTCATTCCAAGCAAAGGAATTCCATAAGCAAGACTATACAGAATTGCAACCGCTAAAGCAATAGAGAATTTATTGATGTTTTTGACGTCTTTCCCAGAAGACCAGGCTAATACTCCCCCTATCGCGAAAAATGGTAGAGCAAGGTAGCTTATATGGAGCAAGAGTGTTTCTAACGTTTCCTGATTACTTCCAGGGCCTAAAATGAGTTCCTCACTTGAGTAGCTTGATCCTATCTGAAGGACATCCATAAGAGGGCTGAGGACCATTTCCAGAAACGAGGTGTTTGGGTTAACATACGTGAACATCCAGTATGTTTGTAAACTAATAATGAAAAAAAGAATATAATTAAAACTATTTATTTTGATTGGAAGGCTCTTGTACACGTGGTTGTGCAGGTATTTACCTGCATAAATTGAAACTAAAGAAAGAAACACTACAAAAGTGGTCAGTTGGTGAGTCAGAACCATTAGAATAGTAGTTACCAGGATGAGTCCTGTATATCTCAAGTTCTGTTTCTCACTAAAGACCGCGTATATAACAAATATAAAGTAGCAGAGAACAAGAGAACCAGGTGTTATGTTTGCAATGCCTGCAACGATATTATGATTATTTAAATTTATTAGTAAAGTTGCCAGCAAACCCATCTGAGGGCCTTCAAGTTTCTTTCCTATGAGGTAAATACCTATCGTACTGAAAACACTGGTAAACCCTATAGAATAGAACATTGCGTCTTTGATATCTGTTTCACCCATTACCTGGACAATTGATACAAAAATATGAACAAGCGGATAATAGAAATATTTGCTGCTTATTTCAATCGGAGCAACAAATCCGGTACTAGTAATCATCCGTGCCATACTGGCATGGAAATAAGCATCATAACCCATTAGGCTCGGAAAATTATAAAAAATCCCGATTCTTATGAGAATTGATAGCAGGAATATCTGCAATAATAGGGAAGTCACCCTGTCTCCTTCTCTAATATAAAGAATCTGGGAGGCAATGATGGCTGCAAGGATAGATATCAATATAAAATAAGATACTGGTCTATAGTACAGATTCATGCTGTAAATCAAAATACATATCAGGAAAATGAGGTAAAACGAGATGCCCAGCATATTTTTCAATCTGTCTTTTTGGGAAGATATTGCGGATTCACTTTTAAATTTATTTCTAAATAGAAAGTATATCAAACAGGAAGAGAGAATGGCAATTCCAATGTCCTGCTGGTTTAGATTGATAACATAATATAAGGAGATAATTAATAACCCTAGACTGAACCCCATGATACTGAGAATGATATCAAGATTACTTGTAAATCTCTCAATGTATTTTTTTACAGTTTCCATACAACCCCACAAATAGTAATTTTTTATAAGTAAGTCTTCCCAAGCTAATAATACTTTTTTTGCTTGTAATTCCAGAAGACTTTTTTACGTATTATATCTCTTCTCAAGCCCTTTCTTTTGCATCCCAGCCTTTTAGAGTTTTCAATATTTTTCCTTCCACCAGCTGCTTATCTCAGCTCCCGATGCCAGCCAGGCATTCTTTTGAGTGCAATATTGCAGAATTTTTCTATAAAATTCCAGATAATCCCCCTGCATGTATGTATTATGCCAGAGGATTGTAAGTACGCCTTTATAATGTTCGACTGTATCAATGAGCTTTTCTGTAAGTTTCCACGCCTGATTGAAATCTAAATGCATCAGGCTGAAAAGAGTTGTATCCATTATAGTTAGCGGGATTTCAAGGATATCAATTTCTTTTCCTGTGTTAAGGTTATATGGTTTGAAAGGATGGCACATCCCATTCCTGAACCCAGCACAGTCATGGTACCCGAAAGTGGTATCATAACTGAATCCTGCGTCCGCAAGTATTTCCCAGGAGTCAGGAGTTTTAAACCGCAAATAGTGATTTCTGTAGCCAATAACCTCCTTCTTGAGGATTTTTTCTAGTTTTTGTTTTTTTCTTCTGATTTCTGCTGGGTTATCGTAAGCCTCATGCCCTCCATGAAGCCCAACTTCCCAACCATTATCTGAAATATGGCCAAGTTCCCCTTCGAGTTCTTCAATATTAAAGGTAAAATCTTGGTTTCCTGGATCAAGAGTCAGGAAATAAAAACTTGATTTTGCTCCATAGCTGGTTTCAAGCTCCATAATTTGCCTAAAATTCCACAAAGGACTCCAGTTTTTGTTTATTCTTGAAAACGGAAGAATAGAAGCTTGTACAAATTGTCCCTTTTTGAGAGCTTTTACGGTTCTTGCCGCAGTATTCAGCATTCCAGGATATACAAAATCGATATCATGAGTCAGACACACAGCAAATTTTCTTCCCTCAGGGTATTCTGGACTCAGGCCTTCTTTAATTAGGAAGTTCGAGACCTCAGGCTCAAAAATATTTCTTTGACTGCTCAGGTAATAAGAGAATCTTCCATATCTATCTAAAAGGATAGGGTCGTACTCTTCTTTTTTTGTAAATAATTTCCACAGCTCTCCATCTTGCTCCATTTTTTTAATCAACGTATCCCCCTACTCTTATATTTTGGATCTTAAACTTTATAAAATATTTGGTCTACTCAGATTCTTTCATCTTTTGTAAGGGGCCTACCTTGAGAATTTATAGTATCATTATACCCAGTTAATTTTTAACGTGGTTTTTTCACAGCTTATCTTGCATCTTTTAGATTGTCGCCTGAAGTGTTTGTTGCCTGAAAAATCTTAGTTTCATCTTAGTTTCTCTTCTTCTCCAAAGATTATCCAGCATTCAAAACCAAGGCTTATTACCATCTTTAATGGTAAAAAATAGACTTATTTCTCTTGTGATTGACGTAGCCTTAATTCTTCCCCCTCTTCCCCCTCTTTAAGTATCTTTTCAAGTATCCAGAAATTTCCTGGAAATTAAAACATCGTTTTTAACGCAAGTGTCCAGTTCTTAACAGCAGAATCTTATGACTTTAACGTTTTCTGCAGAATTTTGCTTTGATCAATTACTTGTTCAAGATATGAGATGTATTCTTCCTTATAGTAGTTTCACGCTTAAGGAGAACATATCTAGCAATCTCTTTATTTAGTTTTAAGGTAGCAGAAAACTAAAGATATTTTCACACTCTTTCGGTAAGTAAAGACCTCACAGTTCTCACGATTTTATCTTGTCTCTCTATAAATGGATAAATATTATTAGTACATAAGTTTTAGATTACGGCTAAAATCTTTTTCTCAGTATTCCATTACTATTATAACTTTTTATTCTTCTTCCTCTAAGTATATATCTATCCAATATTGGCCACACTCTATTTATCTATCGCCAGTCAAGGAATCACTGAAGTCTCTAATAGCTGTCCTCTGAAAGGCGGTTCTTTATGTCCCTACTTATCGAAAACTGGAAATTTATAGCTTGAAGGTTGGGCATAAAATTCTTGCTAATTATAAAATTTACCTTCAATACACTAATATTTACTTAAGCGGGTTGCTTCAGTTCTTGGCAGATTTTGTTTTCTATTCTAGAGTTATTATTCACTTTTTTCCGAGCTTGTTATCTAGTTAACAACCTATCTCATGAAAATTAAGGCGCTGTTTCATGAAATAAAGAGTTAAATTTACAGAAAAAGGTCTTTTTCTTTATCAGAACCAGTTTACATGCTTATATTTAGATATGTTGAACGAACGGCTAAGACGTCCTTTCGTTATCTTTTTTTTAGTTTTTGGGAAAATAGGTCCGGTTTTTTATATTAAAGACATAAGGACGTCTTAATCAATTAATGCAGCTTTTTTATTCTGTTTCAATAGATCTTTTGTAAGGATATTTTCTCCTTATTTATATTTTTAGATGATTATCTATCCCACACTTAAACGTTATATATTATGTCAGTATCTTAATTTTTATTATGATAGGTTTTAATATTTTTGCACTTATACTCATAAGGAGGGGGTTATAGCTCATGTGTTGGTATAACGGGGGGATTGGGTTTGTTTTCAGCCCATACAATTGGTCTTAATTCTCTAATCTCTGATCCTATTAGCGTAGTATCTTCACCATCTCAACTTACTGACATGTTACCTAGGCATGAATTTACTGTCTTAATTCCAGCTCAGAACGAAGAAACTTCCATTGGTAGCAAGGTCTTGATTGCGGCAAGTTACGCTGACCGTGTACTTGTACTTGACAAAGGTTCCACTGATCGAACTATGGAAGTAGCAGCTCTAGGAGGAGCACGAGTTATCCCAGTTTCAGGTGAGGAAGAGGCGTTACTCAATGTTCTTTACAAGGCATCTCTTGACTCAGAGCTTGTAGTTCTTATTTATCCAGAATGCATGCAGGATATAGATCTGCTCTCTCATGTCCTTGAGCCATTAAGACAAGGATTTGACTTATCTGTGGGTTCATGGCCTTGCCGTATCTCCTATGAGCAGGAAACAATAATGCTCTTTAATGGGAAAAGCACTTTTAAGGAAAAAATAGGTTTTCTTGCGATAACTTCAAATTCGCTGCAGAAAATCAGTTCAGGCAAAGAGCGCCCATCTTTTAAATCCTTGCTTTCTGCGGCAAAGGTCGGAGGACTCAAAGTTAACTACTTGAGTTTTGATGTGGATCCTATGTTCAGGAAGCTTGAAAGCACCCGTATAGGAGTTGTCGTGCCTGCATATAATGAGGAATTACTTATAGGGGAGACTCTAAATGGAATTCCAGAATATGTGGACAGGATTTACGTAATCGATGATGGCAGCACAGATCGTACAGGTGAAGTTGTACAAAAGTTCGTAGATCCGAGAATTGTGTATTTGCGCCATGAAGTTAATAAAGGAGTAGGTGCAGGAATAATTAGTGGGTATAAGCTTGCCCTGAAAGATGAGATTGATATCGTTGCGGTCATGGCTGGAGATAATCAAATGGATCCTGTCCAGCTTCCCAGGTTGATTTTTCCAATTATTGAGGGAAAAGCGGACTATACAAAAGGGAATAGACTACTTACTGACGATTTTATGACCGGAATGAGCAGATGGAGGTCTTTTGGAAACCTTCTCCTTAGCTTTATCACAAAAATAGGCAGTGGCTATTGGCAGATTATGGACCCCCAGAATGGATATACAGCTATCTCCAAGCAGGCTCTTGAGACTATTGATCTTGATTCGATATATCCTTATTATGGTTACTGTAATGATCTACTGATCAAGCTTAATGCCTTCGGGATGAGAGTATTGGATGTTGTAATGCCTGCTCGCTACGGCAGAGAAAAATCGACGATTCGGTACGGCAAGTACATTCGCAAAGTAGGTCCCATGATTTTCAGAGGTTTTCTATGGAGACTAAGGGTCAAATATACGGTGCTGGATTTCCATCCACTTGTGTTATTCTATTTCCTTGGAATGCTTGCCTTGCCTTTGAGTGTTCTTTTAGGAATGTGGGGAGCTTTGCAGACGTTGTTGCAAAACCCTCTTCCTTCCTATTACCCTTTGCTTGGCTTCCTTGTACTGGGTACTGGACTTCAAATGCTCCTTTTCGGAATGCTTTTCGATATGCAGGTTGAGAAGAAAAAGAATGAGAGGATAGGACTTGCTCGTTAAAGTCAGGAAAACAGTCCTTCTTGATTTTTTCTACCTTTTTTATTTCCTTTTTTATTTTCTTTTTAATTTCCTCTCATTTCTTTCTTTCGTTGTCTTTTTATTCCGTCTGAATTCATCTTACTCGATCGGTTACATTCAGTGGATCTCTTGAGGAAATCTAATGGAAAGAAGCCAGAGGAAGTTGAGGCTATCCCTTCATTAAAACTCCAAAATATTTTCACTGAGGTATCTCCTAAATGTTCAAAGAATAGCATTGAAGATTGAAGAGCTATTGGCTTACATCTCTTACACTATTCTTTCTGAACCCATGTAGTCTCTATGCAGCCTCTAGTTATGTTTAAAGATTTACCTAATTAACATTCAAGCGTATTCGATTGTGAGTCTGGGTCTCTGATTTTTGTTTTGCCAGTTAGAACTATAGAAAGCAATATAGTTTTCATCTTCCTCACGAGCCTTAATAAGAAAACCCGTATTTTCATACTTTCCGTTGACATATTCCTGAACAAGTTCTGTTACGTCCAGTTCATAATATCGGTTGTCAGGGATCTCGTCTCCACTGATAGATATCGTGGCATATGGAGTGTTGCCCTGGAAGACTCCGTTTCTATCATACCAGTCTCCTCCAGAGTTTTTCCAGGGATCGTTGGATTCTCTTTGCTGCCACGTGACATGTTCTTTGCACCATGTAACAGGTCTGTATACTTCAAGTATGGTGTCCTTAGATCTCATTTGATTTTCCGGGTAATACCAGAATAAAGCCAGGTTTGCCTCTTTGATCCGGTCAGTCTGGTTAAATGAGCCTAGCTCAAAGATTATTACATTCCTGTAAATGCCTCCATCAGACCTTTTTCCTATATCGATATATTCACTTTCACTAAGAGTTATATCTGGGGCTCCTTCTCTCAGCCTGTTGTCAGAAATAACGAAAGGTAAAGCAATTTTGAAGTTGTCCACTTCATCAGACTGCATAGAAAGGTTTAATAAGAATCTTTTCAGAGACCTTAAGAAATCTGAAAAAGCCCTCTTAAGACTTGAAATAAAGCCTTCTTCTTGCTCTGGTTGGAGTCCGCTTTTATCTATCTCATAAGGCACCTGTGGCCCAGCAGACATAGCTTCATGCCAGGGAGATTCCTCCCCTAAAGACTCATTGTTGTTCAACTTCTCTGCAAGTTCAGAATCAGCTTCAACATCTGAAGTAGAATCTGCACCCAGATAATTTCCTCCGGCGTTATTGGAAAGGCAATTATTTTCTAGGATAAATGAATGAGTATTTTTCAGTTTGTTGTATACGGCATATCCTTCTCCGGCTGCAGGACTGGACTGCGTATTAATTATCACGTTATTTTTCACAATAGTTGTATAGCCTGAGCCAGGAGCCACAAATTCATCGCTAACCTGTTTGTGGGCAATAGCAGCGCCATAGCACCCATCGAATTTATTGTTTTCTATCAAGGTATTTTGGAAGCCATTAAGCACTATGCCCCCTGCCCAATCAGCACCAGGGTTAATGCCAGTTTTATAAAATTTATTATGATGGATGTGGATATCTTTTGCAGACCCTTTGGAATATCCTGACCCATAACCTGTAATCCAGATACCTGCTGTATTTGTCTCATATAGTAGATTATTGCAGATTTCAATATCATTCATTACAGTTAACTGGCCAATTTTCTGGATTTCAATCCCTGCTCCTCCTTCCCCCTCGGAGTTGATGATATTGTCATGGAATTTTACGTGATTAGTATTGTAAACTCTCAGCCCGCTATTTGTTCTGCAGGTTATTTTATTATTCCAGGCTTTTACGTTAGAAGAGTATATAGCATAAAGGGCGTCATGCCCTAACTTATACACTTGGTTGTTGTAAAATTGAATATCTGAACATTTTACGACTTTTAGCCCATCCCCATGGCTGTCATGCAGATACATGTCGTGAATCTTTATATTTTGGCAATCAAGGAAATTAATCAGGTTGTGATAGCCCTTTCCTCTCTTCTTCTCAATGTTATTGTCATGGTTTCCGTCAATCTCAAATCCCCTTATAATTATGCCATTATTTCCGTCGCTGTCCATCTGCTTAATTAAAGGCTTTTCTTCCGGCCAGCCTGCCTTATCTTCAAGCTTGATCACAGCTGTGGGATCACCCTCGAGAATAGTATTGCTTCCAATTAAAATACTGTCAGAGATGACATATGTATTGGGGCCTTCCAAATGAACAGTTGTGAACTTTGGGTTTTCCGCAACATATGCAAGAGCTTCATTTATCTCTATCTGGTCGTCACTACCATCACAATTAAAGTCTCCACTTCCATTGGTAGCAACATAAACTGTTGTGCTAGACGGTCTTGATAGGGAAAGGGTTACACCCACGATTAGAAAAATAAGAATTATGCTAAGAAATAATAACTTTTTTCTGTCTATTCTTTTCCATGTTAGCCTTTTTTCGTTCATTTTAAATCCCCAATTAAATCCCCAATCAGCTAAACTATAATTCTCTAAGATTTAAAAAAGTTATCTGCTTAAGACTGTAAATAATCTCCATTTGAGGAATTTGAATTATTTTCGCTGCTTGAATTTCAGGACTAAAATTCTGAGATGAATTTTTAGTTTTGGAATTTTTAATATATGTTCATAGTAACCTCAAACTTTTATTATCTAGAAATAATCGAAGATTGTTTTTTAGGCTGCAATTATTTTGAAAATTTTAGAGACTGAAAGAATGTTATAATGTAAGAATGTTATAATATATCTATTAGATTTCATCCCTTGGAAACTCAGAACCACTAAAGATAACTCTTAGAGGCGGGGATCTTAAAAGTTCATGTAAGCTTTTAATTTATTAAGCTTAATAAGTTTGCCTACAGATTTTTGCCTGTTAATGCTGAAGTGAAAACAGATCATTAATTATTAATGTTTATAAGTAAGACTCTTTCTCTATATTTTATATAAATTCTTTCTATATTTGCATTTAATTATCTACAGTTTATATTTTAGGCTCATAAGTCTGATAGAGCTTTAATTTTCGATGAAGTTTTGTTATAATAGATTTTACCAATTAATTCTATTATTTTATTTCAAGAAGTTTGGGAGTATAAACTAGCAAATCCTTGGAAATTATTGGAAATTCCTAACATCTTCAAAAGTAAGTAAAGGTGTATATTATTATTAAGTCGAAAGCTGATTACGATTTCTATATTAAAGCAGACAAATTTGCTTTAGGGAAAAATTACAAAAAACCCAGGTTAATCGGCGATGACATATGGAAATTTCAGAGGCTGTTAAGAAAGGTTGAATATTACAATAACTGTAAAAAATCTCAAATTTCCAAGCTCTATCTTAAATACATATTATTTAGGTACTACATGATGAGTGTTCATCTTGGGTTCAGTATTCCAATAAATGTCTTTGGCCCCGGACTATCTATAGCTCATAGAGGGACTATAGTTGTGAACAAAAATGCCAAGGTTGGGGAGAACTGCAGGATACATGCCTGTACCAATATAGGGTCTAATAGAAGTGGGGATTCGGCGCCGCAAATTGGAAACAATGTATATATCGGCCCAGGTGCCAAAATTTTTGGAGATATTATAATTGCCGATAATATTGCAATTGGGGCAAACTCGGTTGTAAATAAATCGTTTTATGAAAAAGATATTTCAATCGCGGGCGTCCCTGCTAAAAAGATAAATACAAAAGGAACATGTGATATTGTAGTCACAGCTACACAATTTATTAAAAATGAGATGATGGAGCTTTAACATTTTATATTAAAGCAGAATAAAGAAAAATACCCTCAACAGTAGCCTGAAATTTTTCCATTCTGACGCAAATATCTGGTTCCACCATACAACATATCCTGGCATATTGCCTGAAATAGAAGCGTGCTCGGTATTTCCATGTCTTCCAATATTGATCCTGTTTCCATTATCTTCAGGCTCCTTTGAATAATCAGAATCTGGACGGCCGACATCAATACAGGGAGAAGTTACAAGGTCCCTTACCCATGTTTTGCCATTCCATCTTCCACCTGTTGATTTCAGATGATAATCATGTGAACTCTGGTCTGCAAAAAGAGGATCTGCATGGATATCGCTTGTTGATCTGACATTCCTGTAATCTCCTGCTATATTATTGTAAAGGCAGTTATTCTCCAGTACAAAGGTGTGTGTTCCAGGCAGGTAATTGATAATTCCATATCCTGTTGCTCTTGGATTTTTTGTACGTTGCAGAGTATTTACAATAATATTATTGCGAACAATTGTGGAATACCCTGTATCTTTAGGTGAAAAGTTTGTAGTATAACCTGTAGGATACATATGGATAATCGCGGCATGATATGTGCCATCAAATACGTTGTTCTCCACAAGAGTGTTGTAAAATCCACTTGTTATTATACCACCCACCCAATCTATGTTTGGGTTCGTACCGGTGCTATAGAATACATTATGATGAATATGTACGTTCTCTGCCTCTTCTCTTGGGTAGGAACTACCAAAGCCTAATAGCCAGATCCCGGGTCCATAGGTGTTATGAATAGTGTTATTATACACCTCTATATCATTCATCACGCCTGTTGTCTTCTGGATCTGAATTCCTGGCCCGCCTGCGCTCCAGTGGTAGAAAGAATCTATCACATTGTCATGGAACTTCACGTGGTTTGAGTTCCATACTCTAAGGGCGCTGTTAGTCCTGCAAGTTATTGTGTTATTCCAGGCTTCTATGTTCTGGCAATCAATAGCATAAAGTCCGTCGTGTCCAAGCTTATAAACAGTATTATTATAAAACTGGATATCAGAACATTTCTCTGTCTTTAGTCCGTCTCCATGCCCATCATGCATGTACATAGAGTGAACCTTAATATTGCTGGAATTAAAGAAATGAATTAGATTGTAATATCCTTCTCCTCTCTTTTTCTCTTCGTTCTTGTCATGGTTTCCGTTGATTTCAAATCCTTTTATGGTGATATTCTGGTTTCCGGCACTGTCCATCTGTGTAATTAGAGGCTTATTCCTTGGCCAGTCCGCTTTATCTTTAAGTTCAACTATAGCTGTGGGATCTCCTTCCAGAACGGTGTCGCTTCCAATTAAAATACTGTCAGAGATGACATATGTATTGGGACCCTTCAGATGAACGGTTGTGAACTGAGGATTTTCTGCAACATATGCAAGAGCTCTGTTTATTTCTACCTGGTCGTTACTTCCATCGCAGTTAAAATCCCCACTCCCATCCGCAGCAACATAAACAGTTGTACTGGGGGATGTAATGTCAATGTAAAGGGCAGTTGCTCCTATTGCAATCAAAAAAATTAAAATCGCAAGGTAGATCCAGGTTTTTTTCCTGTTTTGCCATCTGTGTTTCAGATTTTTTCCGTTCATTTTTCATCCCTGTACTTTTTAGTTGTAAATCTCCAACTCTGTAGGAATTCTCTGAAATAAGGAAACTCAATTTATTTAAACTGAGTTGCCTGATATTTTACTTCTTTATTTCAGAGCCTATTTAAGCTGATTAAGATAGGTCTTCTACAAAACCAAGTCTCCAGGTGTGAAAAAACTATCCACAGAAAGTATTATCTGTCAATCTGGGACAGATTAGCCTTTTTTAATTTTAGGGTTTCATACTATTAACTGGAGTAAACTTTACCAGTTTCTTTTTTTTAAAGTCTCTAGAAAACATAGTTACAATATTTAATGACTACAGGCGTGTACAAAAAGCTTGTGTGCTTAAAATTTCTTAAATTGATTTGAGAATCGTTGAATAACTGAGGCTGTTGAGATAATTGAATCCTCTAGTTGAAATCAGAACGAAAATATCAAAATGCTTAACTCAAAGAGAAATGATAAGAAAAGTAGTTGCATATTGTAAAGAGACTCTGAATATAAAGAAGTTAAAAGGCACCAGCACATGGTTTCCGGTTAAAGCATAAGGAAAAATAATTTAAGTATTACTTCTTGATTAAAAGATGCATCAAGAAAAGTTTAGAGGTTTTTAATCTAAATCTTCTTTAGATTTATTATACATTCAATCTAGAGCTCTTTCCCTGAAGCTTTAGACCTTCAGGTTTGTTCTATATTCAGTTTCGGGTGTTGTTTTTCGTCCTCAGCATCGCTACTGTAGAATGCTACGTAGTCTGCATTTTCGGTGTGTGTCTTGATCAGGAAACCCGTGTTTTCGTACTTTCCGCTGACATAATCATTTACAAGCTCAGTTACATCAAGCTCATAATACCTGTTGTCAGGTAAAGTGTTGCCTTTTAAGGTGAGTGTAGCATAAGGTGTGTTACCCTGAAGAATACCGTTTTTGTCGTACCAGTCTCCTCCTGGTTGGATCCATAAAACATCGTTATCCCTACTATTCCAGGTTACATTTTCAGGGCTCCAGGCAGCAGCAGGTCTGTATACTTCCATAACTGTGTTTTTTGGTCTTTCCTTTCCATCTGGATAGAACCAGTAAAGAGAAAGGGTTGCACTGCTAATATTTTTAGCGTCACTGTATTTACTTAGGTCAAATAGAAGTAACTCTCTGTATTTTCCTATTCCAGGTCTGTTTCCAAGGTCAATATATGACTTTTCTTTGTATGCAGTGTTAGGAGCAGCCTCTTTAAGACGGTTGTCTGTTATGGAATCTGCTTCAATTCCAGTTTCGAATCCTTGTTCAAGTGCAGGCTCTACTACAGTAGTGTTATTAAATGAAACTTCGATAGCATTAATCTGATCATTGACCGTGGTTGCATTTTTTGTTTCCTGCTCAATAGAATCCGTCGGAATAGTGTCGTTTACCATAGTCTGACTCTCATCAGTTACGGATGTATCTTCTGCACAGGAAATATTGGTTTCGACTTTCTGCTCAAGCATATTTTCCATTACAGCAGTCTTGCTAGTTGTAGTCTGGTTATCGTTCGATGTTAAATTTTCTGCAGTTATCCAATCAGCTTCTAGGGTCTGGTTTATCTGTGCGTAATTATCTTCTCCATCATTGAAGTCTCCACTCCAATTTCCTACAATGTATACCTCGGATACACCAGGAGTGCCTAACACAGTCGGCACAGTTGTTAAAATAAAGCATGTTACCAGGATTAGGGTTCCTAGCTGTTTTCTTAGCATGATATCACCTTTGGACTGGATTTTATAAGGAGTTAAGCGAAATCAAGTCAATTCGGTTTTGTGTGATTTAGTAGAGTGGACATGTTGTGCATAGAATCATCCCTCTCCAGTCACATTATAAAGATTAGTCACTGGAGGTGGTCGGGAGCTTGAAGTTTTGTTCTAAAATCCAAAACATATTACTAACCACAAGCCAGTATTTCTTCTGGTCAAATATTCTTTTTTAATCAGTCGGGGCTTTTACCAGGTTATCTTTCTTTTCAAAATTTTCTATAAGTTAGTTATTATTTCCTTGGGTTGATACACCGGATTTATCTGCTATTTTATATAATATGTTTGGTATTTAAGTGTCTAAATTTACACATTCAACATCTACACTTGATGATCTCTTAGTAAGATGCAGTTTTTCTAAAAGGCGAAAAGGCAGGGTTTCAGGACAATCATTATAATTAAGCAGACTTTTGTGGCGCAATTTTTAATTTCCTTTTAACTATATCTATTCTCAGAGGAAACCCAAATTTCTGGACAGCAGTCTAATACCAAAAAGCCTTTAATTGTTGAGAATTTCTTATCCATGAAAACATTAATTAGGCTGAGATAGGTATATCAAACTGCACTCCGGGCACAACCATTATTTAATGTTAGACCGGTTAAATATAGAAAAAATAAGAAGAGGAGAAACAAGTAAAATCTCAAGAACGAAGGTTTTTGTGCCTGTGTACTGTCTGTAAAAAACTTTTTAAGAGTGAATCATAGTCACAGGGATAGTTCATATTTAGGTGCGGAAACTGGACTCTGCTACTTTCAAAAAGGATGGGGGACATATTGTCTAGAATTACTAATAACATATTAAATTTTGTAACCTCAATTTCTCTGTTACTACTAGTTTATAGTCTCTTTATTCTTAAGGGAGTTCGACCTGAAGGGTATACGGTCAATATCTATGAGCAGCTTCCTTTTAATTTTTACCTTACCTTGCTCCTTTGCTACCTTTTAGCTTGCGTTCTGCTCCTTGCATACCGAAAAATGAGTGCAGTCCTTATACTGTTTCTTGTTCATATCACAGTGCTAATAGTTCCTCACATGCTTGGCTATGTTTCAATAGGCAGGGGAGAGGAATTATCATATATTGGGCTTGCAGGACAGAGTTCACTTTGTAATCTTTCAAGTTTCTATGACCTTTCTCCCACTGGTCCTCTGCTTGTTTCAGCTCTGGCTCAGATCTCAGGCTTGAAGACATCGGCACTCACTTACTTTTTGCCAGTGTTTTTTTCCATCCTGTTTATTACTGGAATGTTCCTGTTCTATCGGATTTTTATGAGTAGGGAAAAATTAGTCTCAGTAGCTTTTCTCTCCTCAATTATTCCTTATTTCGGGCATTTCCAAACATCGTCAGTTTCATATTACCTGACCTTTTGCCTCATACCTCTCTATCTGTTTTTGCTGAGAGGCGCGCTTTCGGACAAAGATAGGGCAAAGGCTGTTTGCCTTCTTTTTATGATGCCCTTGGTTTCTTTAGCCCACCCCTTTATTTTTGCATACCTGGCTTGTTTCTCCCTACTCCTTGCCTGCTCGAGCAAAGTACTGAAGCCCGGATTTATTCGTAATATCCTGAGTCTTAATTTTCTCTTCCCTGACGCCCTCAGTTCAGCGGGTAGAAAAGTCCCTGTATTTATCTTACTGACATTTACCTCAGGATTCCTACTCTGTGCGAAATGTGCTCCTCAATTCTTTGCTCAATTCTTTGATATCTTCATTTCTAACCCTATCTTGCGCGCTAAAACTCTAGTAGCTGCAGGTCTTTCCACAGTACCAGGAATGGAAAATGGATTTCTCGAGTTTGTATATCTTTTAAACCTTTATTACGGCAAGTACTACATTCCTTTAATTTTTATTATAATCAATTCTGTAATAGTATGGCAGAATCGTAAAAGGTTTTGCCACCATTTTGTTCGCAGATATCCCCGCTTCCTTGCCCTCTACCTTGCAACCTTTTTCCTGGAGGTTGTTTTCCTTTTAGATCCCTTTATTCCTTACTCTCTAGATAGGTTCGCAAACCTGAGCTTCATTATTTTTGCTCAGATTCCTTTACTGGGATATTCCCTTTACATCATTTTTCTTAGAAAAGGGCATACTCTTGGACTTGGTTCCGCAGTCCTGGTTCTTTGTCTGCTCTGGACCCTGGGGTTTTTCACATGTTTCAGCTCCCCGTATACAGGTGGAATTTCTGAAGCTGTTTCACAAAATGAGGCTGAAGGAATTCAGTGGTTGTCCGGGGTAAAAGAAAATTATTCATTTTTCGTGTTTTATACAGGTAAGGATGGAAGCTCCCTCCTGCCAGGGGTTCCTATCAGCGACACAAACCAGACATCTGAACTTACTGAGACTCTACAAAAACCCCTTTATACTTCAAAAAATGACTTCAATGACAGTATACCTGTAGAAAAATCAGTAGAATACGAGCCTTTCTATGTAGTGGAAACCTTCTTTTCAGAGGATTTACATACTAGGGCGCAGAGTACTGATAAAGCACTAGCTTCCGGCGGCAAAAATTCCCTTAGGGCTCAGAACGATTACTTTAGAAATAAGATTTATGATTCGCTTAATATAGAAATTTATAAGTATATCTCATGAATAACCTTTCCGGCTTGCTTGAGGGTCAGGTTTGAGGAAGGCAACTTGTGATTTTAAGGTAACTTATAGCTTTAGGCAACTTACAGCTTTAAAGTTTAGTTTTCTATTTTTTAAGAAGGGGCTTTCCATCTAAAGTTAGACTTTTTTTTCTTTTATAAGTATGCTACAGAATTCTCTTTTATATTTTCTTTAGTATTTTGCACGTGGCAAAGACAATTATAAGCAACCCGATAACTTCTGAGATAAAAACATTTGAAAGTCCGGGGATGTACGACCTAGTGAAAATTATCATAAGGTAATCAAGAAAACTTCCTGAAATTGTGTCTTTTGGAAATTCCCAGCCAAAAAGCGGCCAGAAAAATACTACTGGCTTATTCCATACTTGGTCTTCAAGAAGGTGGCAAAAAGACGCTCCTGCAATTATCAGGAGTTCAGGCTTTCCCTTATTATATAAATAATACCCTGCAAGGATTAGCAGAAGGCCAAAAAGTAGAGTATGGGCAAAAATCCGCCCGCTTCCTATAGTGTCAGCAAGGATTATTCTGCCAAGAGGTTTATCGATTAAATCTGGAAGGAGTGCCCCGATTACAATCCATGGAACGTTTACCAATAAGTTTTTTTTTGAAGATAAACGGTTCAGGATATAAAAAGTCCCCAACGTGATCCCAATATGTCCTAAAATAAACATCAGACTAAAAATAGTTATTTGTTTATAATTATTTTTCGGCCGACCTGCCTGATGACCTGTCGGCGCACACTTTCAATTTATATTGAATTGATTTCAGGCCTGGCACTCTGCTACGAGCTTTTCTACCAGTTCCTGCCGGATCGCAGTTCTTCTATCTCCTCCGCATACCATACCTCGGACACCGATAATATCTGGCCCTATCCTTTCAAGCACAGGAAGATCCTCAAATTTCAGAGATCCAGCAATTGCGTTTTCAAGTCCGTACTGGTGTGCGAGGTCGGTAAATCTTTTAAGTTCTTCCTCGTCCATGAATTGAAAGGTAGATTTTCCGTCCTTAATTGCCGTATCAACCATAACCACATCTATCCCAGCTTCTGCGGCGATTGAAGGGAGCAGGAAAGGAGAAATCGAATTAATACGCTTGTAGTCCGAATACCCTGAGGCAACAACTTTCTTTGTAGGGTCATAATCCTTTACAGCTCGTGTTATTTTTGTGAGAAGCTCAAGGGCCTGGTCTTCAGTCTGGATATCGTAAAGACCAACTTTAATGTAATCTGCTCCTGCAACTGCTGCTCCAAAGGCTGCAAGGGAAGCAGTTCCTGGTTTATAATTAAAATCTCCTATGGTTGCGCTTATAGGCTGCCTGCCTTGTACAGCTTCTTTCACATCCCTTATTATCCACGGGAAGTTCGCACCAAGGGAACCTTCTTTCGGGTTTTTGACATCCACAATGTCTGCGCCGCCTCTGGAAGCAATTATTGCTTCTTCTCTATCGATTGGACTTACAAGCAGTTTCATAAAAATCCTCTAACTGGACATGGAATTGGAATCATACCATGAATATTTTTCTTTTTATACAATACCCTTTATTTTATATTTTTTTATAGGATGATGCAGTTATCGGATAAGTATGTTCCGAGTAATTCTAGTCATGGATATATTTAACCGTAGTGTAGTTCTTGCAAAGGGCGGAATCAGGGAAAAGTACCGTTCGGTTTCAGATTCAAGTACCGCATGTAACAGTTCGGATCCTGTGGATATCGTGGAACATCTGCACCCCAGGGAAATCTATATCGCCGATCTTAACGTGCTTCAGGGCAAAGGTCACCTCGAAACGAATACTGATGTAATTCGCCAAGTAAGCTTAAGAGCAGATACAATGCTAGATTTTGGGGTTTCGTCTCTACAGGACATAGATAAGGCTCTTTCTATTGCAGAAACCGTTATAATAGGCACGGAAACAGGCACGCTTTCAGCAATAAAGGATGCAGCTTATAAGCATCCCGGAAGGATCAGTGTAAGCATTGATATAAAGCATGGTAAAGTCCTGAAAAAAGACCCTGAGCTTCCTGAGTCGGCCCTTGAAATTGTAAAACTATTAAATAATTTCCCCTTAAAAGACCTTATTTTCCTTGATCTTGACAGGGTCGGAACAGCCTCGGGCTTTGATCCTGAGTTCCTTCAAAAGCTTGTTGAGTGTTCAAGGCATAGTCTGTTGCTTGGAGGAGGAGTCAAGGATATGCATGACCTTTGTACTCTTGATAAGCTCGGGATAAAAGGAGCTTTGGTTGCAACTGCCATTCATTCGGGCTATGTCCCTTCAGTCGTGCTGAGTGCAGGGCTTAAACCGGATAACGAAAAATAATGAGTATATCAGAATGCTTTTTATTTCAGCCCTTATATGTCTTGTATGTAATCGAGTATCTTTGTATTCGATGGCAGATTTCACTTAAAATTAGGAAATAATGAGGTTTATAGTATGGCAAAGAAGGATATATCTGAAGAGAATATTGAGGAAAAGACCGAGGAGAAGAGTGTAGACGGATATGCGGAGATTAAGATGGGAGGGGGTTGGTATATGACAATATCCCTTGCACACAGTGATCGTTTTGAGAAAGAGTACATTGAACTTGCAAAGGAACGGGGAGGCGTAAAAAGGTCAAGGTTCAATCTTAACCCCACCCATGTAAGGGTGTTAGGGGAAGCCCTGATCAAATTTGCTGACGATAATGGGCTCTAATAGGTTCAATTCTTAGATCCAATCAGTTCATCTGGTCAGTTCCTACTCAGGAACTCCAGAATTTTTTTCGTTACTTCCTTTTCTACGTATTTAGGAGAGCGGGAAGCATCGATTACAATAAAACGTTCGGGGTCCTCTATCGCAAGCCTGAGGAAAATTTCTCTGACTGCTCGTAAAAACTCTAATTTTTCGAACTTGCTTTGCTCTCCTCGTTTCCCACAGCGCTCAATTGAAACTTCGGGTTTGATGTCAAAGAGAAAGGTAAGATCCGGAACAATGGTCCAGCCCTGGTGCAAATTCTTTACCCAGTCAAGGGGATTCTCAAAGCGAGTCTTCAGGGTTACGCCCTGGTAGGCATATCGGCTGTCAGAATAGCGGTCAGAAATTACAATTTTCCCGCTTTCAAGCGCAGGCTTTACAAGTTTTGCTATATGTTCGGCGTGGTCAGCTGTAAAAAGGAAGAGTTCGGCAAGCTGGTCGATATCTAATTGGATAGCTTTTTCCACAGTATTTCCAGTAAGAGTGCTTCTTGTCGGTTCCCTGGTAAAAACAGGCCTAAAAGCCTTTATTTCAGGATTCTTCTGAAGCTTTTTTGCAACCGTGCTTTTGCCCGAGCCATCAATGCCCTCAAGTGTGATCAATTTTCCTCTCATAAGTACCGTCTTCTCTCTTTAGAGACTTTTAGTCAAACGCGTTGTCTACATTTATACTCTATGGGCTTCCCGGACTCATGGTAAGGTTTCAATTCCATGTATAGCTAACGAGACAGGAAGAAATCCTGGATTAAATAAGCATCTATTTATACAATATTAAAAATAACTTGGAGTAATGACTGTAATAGGAGTTATTACACGGGGCAAATACGGGCACCGCCTAATTGAGACTGTTTGGGAGTACAGTGATTTTTCAGTCTTGACTGCTGACCTGCCTGAATTCGTGCCTGGATTTATTGAAGAGCCTGATGAATACCTAGAAGCTCTTGATTTCGATAGGCGTGTCTTCTCTGCCGAAATTATAATTACTTACTCTTTGCATCCGGATCTGACTTCTGCAATTGCAAAGCTTGCGGCAGAAGCTGGGGTGCGCTCCCTTATAGTTCCGGGTGGGCCATCCAGGGCTTCAATTCCCGAACTCAAAAAGATCTCTGAAGTGTCTGGTATGGATATTGAGGTAGACGAAATCTGCTGTAGTCTTGAGCCCAATGCTTTCAACAGACCATTTGCGGATATCTTTGGGCTTCCTGTTTTGAAGGTAAGGACAAAAGACGGGAAAATTGCTGACGTCAAAGTAGTAAAAGGCGCTCCATGTGGGAGTACCTGGCACATGGCCAAAGAAATCGTTGGAACATTGGTAAAAGATGCACCTCCAAAAGCCGGGCTGTTGATCCAGCATTATCCCTGCAGGGCGGCACGTGGTGAATTTGGGGGAATCCATGAGTCTGGGGAATTGCATAAACAGGCGTTTATAAGAGCCCTTGAAAATGAGGAGTGACTATATATTCTTTGGAAAAACATATTCTAAATATGACCTGAAAGTAGGATTCAACTTTTCGTTTTTGAAAAGCTCTTACTTTGTATCCTGCCTGGTCTCCAGTAACATTATGGGGGTGAACAAATTACTTCCCTAACTATCTCAGAAGATTCAGGGCCTGAAGATCTTGAGGCATTAGCAATTGCAGTACATTCAGTCATTGGACTTCCTACGACTATTCGCAGTCTAAAGCGAAAAGGACTTCGCCTGGAAAAAGGGAAAATTCTTGACAAAGATTATACAGGGCCTGTGCTGGAAAAAGTATTGAATATAAACAAAGTTGTCCGTGAAGTTCCTACAGAAGGTGTATACAGGGGAAAACATGTTGTTGTTGCTCCCATTCACTCAAAAGACGGGAAAGTTATTGCAGCTATTGGGGTTGTAGACATACTGGCTATTATAGATCTTCCCTCTGTTTTCCATGAATACGCATCGGTACTGCAAGAAGTTGAGGATGCAAAGAAATAACTGACATATAAAAAGATATTTAGGTAATGAATTAAAAAAGGTGGTTATTGGAGGTTTTATAGTGCTTACCTTTCCAGGTAAACTTTTTGTTCCTCCAATTTTCCGATTTCAAACTTTAAGGTTTTCCAGTCTTTATTCTGGTTTTTGGTACAATTTTACTTTTTTCAGCAAAGCGCCACTCTTTGCATGGGGCTGCCTGAATACGGTATCATTGGATTTTTCAATTTCTCTTGCCTCTATTGCAAGCTTAGCAGCAGCTCCCATTATTTCGTGTCCAGCTGCAGCTGTCAGGCAAACCTGTTCGATTTCCTTTAACATGAAGCATGCAGGGAAGTTTACCTGTGCAACTTTGTCAGCCATGTGAAGGGCTGCAAGAGCCTTTGCTTTTGCATAGGGGTTCGCAAAGCCTGCGTGTTCAACACATTTTTCTGGTTTTGCAAAAATATGTGGGAGCTCCAGTTCCTTTCCTGATTTTCCAGAAGCAACCTGGTCGGTTACTTTGTCAAGTTCTTCCTGAATGAGTCTAACAACACCACAAATGGACAGCACTTTCATTGCATCAGCATTGAAGGATGCCATCTCCACGGGGTCAAGGAACTCTCTCTTTGCTCCGATAAGGGGGTCTACAGGAAGAATAATATATCCGAAACCTTCCTGCTCAAGAGCTTCTCTGGCTTCTTTCTTTGTTGGGCCGTCAGAGACCACAATACAGGGGACGTCCTTCCATATTTCGCGAGCTGCTTTGGGACCCGGAGCTGCTGCGTTAGGGCTGATAATTACCACAAAGTCTGCGTTCCACTGCTTAAAACTTTCAGTGTCTGCAGCATCATCAGGACCCATCTTGGCACCTGTGCCAAATACACGTACTGTAATTCCCTCTCTTGCTGCAATTTCATCTTGGATCAGATTGATAACCTGGCTCATTCCCAGGTTGCCCATTTTTATAAAACCTATATTGACCATTTTTCTCAAAATCCTGTGTTAACCAATTTCTTCAATAATGGAATTCCTAAAGGGTTTATAATCCTTTTGGCAGCTTCGTTCTTTATCAATCTTATTTTATAAATGTATCTGCTATTTATAATCATTATTCAGTAGGTTTTCTTGCTCCCCCGAAAAGTTTAAAAGGGATGCGATTTATTTCATTCAAAAACGTTGACATCAATGCTGTTGTTTTGTGGTTTTGTTTCACAGAACCTGTATTATAATTCGAAAACTTTATCTGTTGGTGGGCTTTTAATGTCAGGGCAAATATATTATATTAAGTTGCAGGGGTACCCCTGAAGAAAGTACACCAGGCAGCATGCCCTTTTTCGGGAGAATTCCCACTATATCTAGTAGTTATTCAGGTCCAGGTTTTGATTGAGTGAACTGTCCTACGCATAATAATTCTACTGAAAACAAAATGATTGTTTTTGATATGGATAGCACCCTTATAGACGCTGAGACCATCGATGAGCTCGCCAGGGCTGCAGGTATTGTAAGCAAAGTAGAGGAGATTACGAAGAAAGCGATGTATGGAGACTTTGATTTTGAGCAAGCACTTATCGAAAGGGTCAGGCTTCTTAAGGGACTTCCCCTCGAAACAGCCCTTGATGCGGTAAACCAGATCAATCTAATGCCTGGAGCAACAGAACTTATCCTCTATGTCAAAAGCAGAGGCTTTAAAACTGCAATGATTTCAGGTGGATTTACTATTTCTGCTGATATGATCGGTAAAGTGCTTAATATCGATTTCGTTGTTTCCAACGAACTGCTGGTGGAAGATGGCTGCCTTACAGGCAAAGTTGTCGGCCCCATCACACAGAGTGATTCCAAAGCAAAAGTGTTTGAGAAACTTGCCCGGCTCAATGGAGTGCCGCCAGAGCAATGTGTGGTTGTCGGGGATGGTGCAAATGATGCCTGTGTCTTTGAGAGGGCAGGTTTTGCTATAGCTTTCAATCCCAAGCCCATCCTGAGGGAATACGCGGACGTGGTCATAACAAAAAAAGATCTTAGAGCCGTTATCCCTATTCTTGAATCTCTTTCTTATCAGTGTTGTAATCAAGCACAGCATGTCGACATCGAACAATAGAACTACTAAAACGCCAGCTTTTTTGCTGGATCGGGAGGCACAATAAGAGATGCTAAAAGAACTGCAGAAAAAAAGGTCAGATTTGAAAGACATTTCTGAAGAATCCAAGGAAAAAAGGAATACTTTAAACGCAGAGGCAAGCGCCCTTGCTGCAAAGCGTAACGACCTGAACAAGAAGACAAAAGACCTTATCAACGAAGCCCAGGAGTTAAAAGTCCTCAGGGATGAAATTAATGAGAAGGTCAGCGAATATAAGAACAAGCGCGATGATACCAACGCTAGGGCAAACGATCTCTTTGCAAAAGCAGACTCCATCAGGAAGCAAAATAACCTGGGCGGCCCATCGATCAAATCCCTAAGAAAGGATATCGACCGCCTTGAATTTGCCCAGCAGACTGAAGTCCTGAGCACAAGCAAGGAAAGGGAACTTGTTGGCAAGATCACTCAGCTTCAAAAGCAGTATCAGGTCAAAAAAGTCCAGCTCGAGAGCAACCATGAACTGAAGGACATTCTGGATGATGCCCAGAAAATCCGAGATGAAGCTTCAGAGTACCATAACCAGCTAGCTGAGTATGCCAGGCAGGCTCAGGAATATCATGAGAAAATGATTACCGCTTTCAAAGAGGCTGACAGAACCAGAGCAGAGTCTGACATTGCTCACAGGGAATTTGTAAAAGCCCAGGAAGCAGCTGACGAACAGCACAAGGCTTTCATCAATGCTCAGAAGGAAATTCGGGAACTTGATAAAGAAATTTTCAAGCTCCGGAGAAAAGACAAAGAAGGGAAATCCCGCATTGTCAAGTCCGAACTTCAGAAGGATGCCAAGTCTATCTTTGAGAAGTTCAAGGGCGGAGCAAAACTCACCACTGAAGACTTGATGACTCTTCAGAGATCAGGTTTAGTTTAATTATCTTACAAAATAAAAATTTGCACTGCTGAAAAGCTAAATTTTCGTTGCAGGTAGTCTTAACCTGCATTCCCATTTTTTCTGGCACAATCGATGCCTGTTACTGGTTTTATCTTCGTCAGATAGTTTGCTCTATATTCCAAATATTTCAGTTTTCTATTTTTCTATATTCCAGGCATTTCGGTTTTCTATATTCCAGGGGCTTAAGTTTTGTTAACTATTGTCCTCAGTCTCAAAAGCCCCCAGTCTCAAAATTATAAAAAAGAAATATGAAATTGAAAAATTGATAACTTTATAAATGTTTTTTCCCCAATTCTTCTGAAATTCTCAATACTGACCCATTTACTCTGAAAGCTTTAGGTACTTCTCTCTGAATTCGGGGTCTCTCATAAGGCAGCACTCTGCATTATATGCGGGGTCTTCCCTGATTTTTTTCCAGACCTCGCTTATTTTGTTTTTATGGATATTTCCATAAGGGATCGGGATACAGGCGCAGGGAAGAATATTTCCTTCTGGGGTAATATGAAGCCATTTCCTTCCTGCCATACAGCCTGTGGTCTTCATGACCTGTGGAATAGGAAATACCCTAGGCCCTTCTCTTTCCTTAGCTCTGGAAACGAAATTATCAAACTTTCTCAGGTCTTTTGGGGTCATAATTTCGGAGGCCTGATCCATCCATCTACCAGTCGGGACTATTTCGTAGAAGGAAAGTTCATGGACTCCAAGCTCTGACGCAAGAGCGTACAGTTCTTCAAGCTCGTTCACATTGTCCCTTGAAAGTACTACATATATATTTACAAGCAGCCCTGCCTTAAGTCCGTTTTTGACGGCTTCAACCGCGCTTTTAAATACTCCTTTCCTGCCCCTTACGTAATCGTGTTTATCTTCATACGCGTTGTCAAAGCTGACAGTAAGGGAATAAAGGCCTGCTTCTTTCAGGCGGATAGCTCGATCTTCGGTCAGCCCTACCCCTGAGGTGAACATGCCTGTGATGGCTTTTTGAGGGTCCACATACCTTATCAGATCTTCTAAGCCAGGATAGGTCAGGGGCTCGCCTCCGTCAAAGATCACATAGGTTGTGCCCATTTCAAGCACTTGATCAATTGTGGATTTTACAGTGTCGGGAGCAAGCTTATTCCTATTTTTCGTATCAGGTAGAGCACAGTGGATACAGTTATTTGGGCATTCTTCAGTTATGGAAATAGTTACCTGGTCTGGAGTCATTTTTCCCAGGATGGAATAAAACTGGCTTTTTACCAGGCGGTCAAAACCCGGGCTTGGCACAGGGGGCATCCAGGTTGAACAGATGAGCCTTTCAGCCTCGATTTTTGCAGGCTTTTCACCTTCAAAAAGTGAGAGGTTTTTCTCAAGATTTTTTCTCATAAGGATGGATGCAGCCCCACTGGTCTTCATCCTCATGTATCCGTCTTCGATCTCAGTATAAACTCTGAGAAGGGGACTTTTATAAAAATCGTATTGCATACTTTTGCCTGCACCTGCATTTAATAATAATATTCGATCAGTTCTGTTCTTTTTGCTCTTTTAAGTTTTAGTTTACTTGTTCCTGAGGAATGCTCTGCACTTTAAAATTGCAGAGGGTTTTTTCTTTAACATAAACGCGAAAACCTGCATTGCCTGTTCAACTGAACTTCCATGAATAAATGAGAGATCCTGCTTTTCAAAGACCTTTGCCATTTCATCGATTTCTCTATCCGTCATTTTCCTGAGAGTCTCAAGTCCTATCCTGCCAATGTAGTGCTCAACCTTAAACTCCTTTTCCCAGGTTTTCCGGTACTCTAACAGGGCAGATTTTGAAACATCTCCTTTTCTTACGGCATCAGAAGCCACATCTCCGCATATCTGGCCTGCCCGCATTGCATAGCCTATTCCTGACTGGCCTGCTGCCCCACCAACAACCATTATCCCGTCGGTTATGTACTCATTGGGAATTGTTACTATAGGGTCTCCACCAGAAAGTTTTCTTACAACTTCAAGCTCTTCGAGCCCTTTAAGCTTTTTGAAATTTTCAACCCAGGCATTAAGGTATGGCATTACGTCAGTTCCGCATCTGCGTACATAGGCTCCGACTGCAGCATTATTGCCTCCTCTTGGGGCGTATGTAGTTTTCCAGCCAGGAGCGTGGTTCCCTACATAATACTCAAACATTTTCGATTTCCCAAGTCCAGGACTTCTGATATCCAGTTCAATTCCCCAGGCAATATCTTCAGGGTGTTTCATTGTTTTCAAGCCTAGAAGGGAAGCCAATTTTGAATTTATGCCGTCGGAGATGATAATCAGTTTAGAGGTAAATGCCCCTGCAGAAGTGCTGACAGTAAATTTTTCTCCTTCCTTCTGGATATTCTGAACTGTTACTCCTTTTTGAAGGTTTACGCCGATTTTAATTATTTTCTTCGCATAAAACCTGTCAAACGCCGTTTTATCAATGGCGTATCCGGGTGTTTCGACCTCTACTGTTCTTCCTGAAGGGGAAATTATCTTCATGCCTTTGAGATAATGCACCACGTAAGAAGGGTCTGCCTTTTCTCCACATTTATCGAGCATTCCCTTAAAAAAAGAATTTGCAGGATGGGGAGGATGCCCGATTTCCTCTTTTTTTTCCAGTAAAAGAACTGAAGACCCTTTTTCACAGGCATTCCTTGCAGCCATCAGCCCTGCAGGAGATGCCCCTATTACAATAATATCTGCATCCATTTTTTCTCTATCCTTTACCAGAGAATGGAAGTGTAAGCTCCCGCGTAAATACAGAGCGCTACATCAAAGATCATTGACCCAAACATAATTGCTCTATAATTTGAACCATTAACAAAGAGCGCACCGCCCCTCTCAGGGGTGGGATTTTTGATGAAATCTAAACACTGTGCAAGCATCCAGAGTCCTGATGCAAGGGCTCCTGCAAAGTATACAGGCCCAAGCTGAGCTGACCAGCCTATGATCACGGAGGCAATAACTCCCACAATCCACCAGAAGGTAACGAATCGCGCAGTAAAAGGAATTCCAAAGGTCACAGGCATTGTAGGGGCACCTTTCAGTCTATCCCCTTCTACATCTCTGGAAACTCCTCCAAGGGTAAAGGCCCAATCCGTAACGCAAATCATTAGCCCGAAACAGATAGCTGACAAGGGGAGAATTATCCCGTCATTGCCTTTCAGGATTCCTGCAGGGTCAAAGGCAAGCCAGACGCCGATAGGTACGAGTCCATAAGAGATACCAACAGGTAAAAAACTCAGGAAAGTATTCCTTTTTGCAAAGCTTGAATAAATTGTGATAGTTGCAGCCGCGATAATAAGAACAATGAGAGACTCAGGATTTAGATAGATGGCTGCTGCGCCCGCGACTGCTAATAAAAAGAGGGCATAGGTAAGCGCAGATTTCTTTGATACAGTAGATGAGGGCAAAGGGCGGTCAGGTAGGTTGATAGTATCAATATCGATATCGCAGCAGTCATTGAAAACATAAGAACTTGTGATGGCTGCAAAGCCGCCTATTACTGCAATCAAGAAGGGAAAAAATTCAGGGAGCCCCCCGGTCGCCAAATAAGAAGCAAGGATTGCACTCGAGGCGGGTAGGGTAAGGTCCATGTAGTAGAGTTCGGGTCTCAACAGCCGTAGATATGGACTGAGTTCCCCGATTCTTGCTGTAAGGGACAATAGTTTCACCTAGACTTTTCTGGTTTGTATGGAATTTTCTATTAGAGTTTGTACTTTGTACTGCTCTTTCCCTGTTTAGGGTTCTTTACAGATAAATTCTATAAAGGCTGATCTCAAAAACGTTTCCTTTTTAACTTTTTGAGCTAAGTTTTAATTCTAAGTAACTCTGAAGCACTTACAAGGTATCCGGCGCTGTTAATGAGCACCTTAAAACTTATTCTTTTTTCCAGTCTTCCCTGTATATCAGTTTTGCTTTTCTACTTATCTCTTCGATCAAAGGATGCCTGAACTCCTTCTCGCAGACAAAAGTGAATTCAGCTTGTGGATTCAGGTCTATTAGTTTAAGAGTATTTGAAAGAGCTGTATCGAGGGCTTCATAATCTGGAGATTTTGGGACTTCAGCATTGAAAGGATATACTTCTTCCATTTCGGCAGGAAATGCTCCAAAAGGTGCTTTGAAGGTAAGAACCTGGTTGTAATCTTTCTCTCCCTTTATCTTGCCTGTCCGAATTATAACCAAGCCTTGCAGGCTGAACCTGTCCAGCCTTTTTCCAAAACGCAGGACTTCAGGGCGGGAAGCAGATTCGGGCCCACAGTAGAAGAAAGTATTTTTTGTAGCCGGATCAAACTGTTCGAGCCAGGGAGAATGGGTGTAAAACTCTTTCAATCCATCAAGAAGTCTCGGGTGGGCACGGCAGCGCTGCTCTACAAGCTCAAGCAGTTTTCCATCTTTTATGCACTGTTTAATCAGCCTGATTTCAGCAAAAGTCGCATAAAGATTATGCCTTCCCAGAAGTTCTTCCCTATTATCGGCTTTTTTCAATTCGTCTGCGCTGTACCTTGAACAGATTGGACAGGAACAGGGCAGGTAATTCATTTTTTCAACGTGGTAAGTCCCGTTTACAGTAATGTAGCGTCCATCCTTGGCATAAAGGGCATAGGCTGCCGAATCAAAAAGGTCACAGCCGAGAGCTACGGCAAGGGCGAACATCATAGGATGTCCTGCTCCAAAAAGGTGCACCGGAGAAGCTGGAGAAAGCCCTTTTTTAGATGCAGCGATTACATCAACAAGTTCGGTATAACGGTAAGCCTCCATGAGCGGGACAACGGCTCCAAGAGGGTAAACTTCAAAATTGAGGTCTTTGAGGTGAGAGGCAGCTTTTTCTCTTAGTTCAGGATAAGTCGAACCCTGAACCGGCCCTGCAAGCAGCTGCTCACCCTGGATAAACTTGCGGGCTGCTTCAAGCCGTTCGACTGTGGTTGCAAGCTCCTCTTCAGCCCTCCTATAATGAACATCAGGAGGCGTAGGGATATCCAGCGGGACAATAATATCGCTTCCTATCTTTTGCTGGAACCCAAGGATTTCTTCATTTGTAACTTCCACGGATCCGTATACAGAAAGCTGGAAGGAACCTGAATCTGTCATTATGGGCCCGTCAAAGTCTAGGAGCCCATGTAGCCCTTTCTCAAGGGCAACACTTTTCAGTTCTTCCTTACGGTAGATAATATAGGAATTGGTTATCAGGATCTCTGCCCCGAAGTTTCGCATTTCTTTCGGGGGAATAAGCTGAATGTTTGGATTGATTACAGGCATGACAGTAGGTGTCTCAACAGTCCCATGGGGAGTCCTGAGCTTTCCTATCCTGCCGCCTGCGTCCTTATAGAGAATTTCAAATTTTGCTGACATGCCGGGGGTATAGATGCCTATCAGATATATTTATCTTTGGGGACTGGTGAGAAGCTAGGGTAAATTCTGGTGAATTACCTGAGCTTCCCTCCAACCTCAAACGAAAAGCTAAATTACCTGTATCATGGAGATTTATTTTTCCCGGTTTTCTCCCGGTTTTTACCTTTTTTGCCTTTTTCTTGCTTTTTCTTACCTTCAATCTTCTTTTGCTCGCGGCATGGCTATAATTTCCCGAACCTGAAGGGAAAAGAAATCTCCGCTATGGGCTGGCCTGAGTACAAGAGCTACATCGGCACCCCATCTTGTGCCTCCTATCGCTATAATCTCAGTGTTGTCGGAAACAGGGATATGACCTGAATCAGCTGCCATGATTGCAACTTCAATGGCTACCTTGAAGCCTTTTCCAAAAAGAGACCTGAGAGCATCCGAAATCACTTCAACTCTTGAATATCCCCCGAATTTTTTCGTAATTGAGCGTTCAACTCCTGAGAATATATGAGATTGAGTGGTTATTATTGCCCCAAGTTCTTCAATCTTCTTTTTATATTCTTCTTCCACTTCCCATTCGCCTTTTTCCTTCTGCCCATACTGATGGCTTATTCCAACAACTTTTATGTTGCTACCCTTTACTGCCTCTGCCATTTTTAATGCGGTTTTTCCGCTAGTGCTTGCTACTACAATATGAGATATCTGAAGCTCTTTTGCCCGTCTTGCAGCTGCTTTAACAACGGCTTCCGTATTTGACTCTCCTACATCATCAAAATAGAGAATAGATTTTTCCATTACTTTTCTCCTCCTGTTTCTGGATTTTTCATTCTATAAGCGTTTTTTTACGATTTAGTCTGTCTATTATATCTTTCCCATATTTGCTGTTTCTAAAGAACCAGGTTTCTGTCGCCAAACATCTGTCAGGCATCTACTCTCACATGTTCTTTTTCCTAAAATCAATACATTCTTTGTTCTCTGATTTGTTAAATTTTGGACAGCTATTCTGGAAACTCAATTCTTCACTTTCATGATTCCTCTCTTTACTGAAGAAATATGAAAAGTTATTATATCTTCTTTATCTCAATTATTTTTCTTTGTCAGGAGAAAGGCTATATATAATAATTGATTCTCATTTTATCAAAAGGGGATATAGTAGTTTGGAACTCGAGTTCATTGTATACTTTACACAAATGTAAGTGCAGAAAGTAGAATAAACTCTGACTGCTGAGAAACTTGTTTATCTAAGATTAGGTAAGATATAATCATAGGGGTTGTATTTGCTGAGGTGGTTATTTGTCAAATACAGATTATGATAACAATGATGTGAAGATTATTACCAAACCTGTCCAATCAAAAAATCCTATTTTGATTGAAGGTTTTCCCGGAATCGGGCTTGTAGGGAATATTGCAAGTCAGCATATGATAGAAGAATTGAAAATGGAATACATTGGTTCTATTGATTCAAGGTATTTCCCCTCGATTGCAGTACTTTATGAGGGACTTATAAATATGCCTGTAAGAATTTACGAGAACGTAGAGCACAACTTGATTATTGTGATCTCCGATATTCCTATCAGTCACACTGTCTCCTATGATGTTAGTAATGCTCTGGTGGATTGGGCTGAGTCTATCAATGTAAGAGAAATTGCTTCCATTGCAGGAATTGCCATAATGGACGGTGGGAATAAAGTTTTTGGGGCAGCCACCACTCCAGAGATGCTGGACAAGATCAAGAGTAAGGTAGAGGTTTTCCAGATGGGGACAATCTCAGGGATTTCGGGCAGCGTAATGGCTGAATGTCTGCTGCGTGGAATTCCCGCATTTAGCCTGCTTGGTGCGACCAGAACTCAGAATCCTGATCCTAGGGCCGCTTCTGCTGTTATTGAAGTTTTAAACGAGCTCTATGGGCTTTCAATAAATACAGCGCGGCTTATAGAGCAGGCTGAACGCATAGAAATCGAACTCCAAAGGCTTGCTGAAGATGTTCAAACTGCAGAGCAGAAAGGAGAAGTAAAGAAGGAGTTCCCAATGTACGGGTGATCCCATGGAGTACATAGCATTAACAGGAATTGCTGATTCTCTTATCGAAGTCCTAAAAAAACATTATCTTAGAACTCTTGAGATTCGGAATCCTCAAAACTTCATAGGAGTACTTGGGCTCAATGCAGGAGATAGCGTCCTTCTAACTTCTACCAGCCTTCAGGATCTCACGGAGGGGACTTCAGGTCTCGTAGCAAAGGTTGTACAGAAGCAAATTTCGGTCCACTCTATTGTCAGTTCGAGCAATCTCTATATTGAAGAACGAGAAACTATGTCAGCGCGCATTCAGCTTGAATGCAAGTGTATGGCAAGGGTGAGAAATGTTATCTCAAACGAGCTTGGGAAACCAGTTCGGGTAGATGCCAGGGAAATTTCCTGCTATGAAGCCAGGTAAATATCTCACTAAATTTAATCTAATGTCCAGATTTTGATCTAAAGTATATCTTTTCCGGATCTGTAATTTTTAATGAACATCTGGACTTTAGTATGTCACTATCTTTAAGAAATATTTTTTTCTCTTTTCTTTTCTCGGAATTTTAGAGAAAAAACGATAGCATTCAATTTTTTCCAAGTTTCTATAAGAGTCAAAATTACTTGGATCTACCAGAAAAATGCTATCTTGAAAAATACTGATTCTCCAAAATATGTGGCGGATCATTGGTATATTACTCATTATATAATATAATAAAATACAAATTGCCCATCAGATACTCTGAAGTGGTAAAAAACTATTATAAATATATGAAAAAACCAATGACTGTAAGAATTATACTCATAATCCTGCTAAGTGCGTTCTTGCTTTCTTCAGGATGTTCAGACTCGCCGACAGAAACACTACATCCAGCTCCTCTGCAACTACACCTGTGTCCTCTGCCATGCCTCAGTCCATTGCCATGACCAAGGATAAGACGCAGTATGCCCGCGGCGAAGTGGTCAAGCTAAAAGTAACAAACAACTTAGATGTTCCTGTTTGGTACATAAGCTATTCTCAGCGAGATTTGGTTTTTTGGGAGATCGAAAGAGATCAAAGCGATAGTTGGCAAGATCTGGATCTTCGTCTGCCAACTATTGAGGAGGGCAGAGAGGTTTGCCGATTAATACTGTATGAGCAACCTGTTGGTGTAGTAACGGAGCTGAAACCACACTCAGATCTTCTTTATGAATGGAACCAACACATATGCTCGTTTGAGACTGTGATCGATTCAGTCAAACCTGAAATGATTGAGCGAGGTAAATACAGATTTGTATTCCGCTATAGTTTAGTCACAGTAGAATCAGAAGACATCGAGAATGAATCTTGGAAAAGACCGATTGAGCTAGGTGAGGCAAAGATAGTTTACTCTAATGAATTTGTTTTGGAGTAAAATGGCATAACATTGACTGATATATTTAGCAATCACTTTCCACACTAAATCCTCGATTTTTATATTTTTTTCTATCTATTTTGTCACTAGGCTATTTTTGGATCATATGTATATAGTCCACAGAAATTAATATTGTAGCAAAATCGATGTCGGAAAACTCTATGAAATTCAAGAAATTTAGGTGGGATGTGGGTTAAAATATCTAAAAAAGATGTAACAGATCCCTATTTCTAGCTAGCAAAAGCTTTCTAAAAAAATTATAAAATAGAGGTCCGGAAAATTGGACTTTTCCAGGAACCTCTAGCTTAGTTTTAGTTTAATTTTAAATATCTTTACATTTCTTCAGGCATTTCGCCGCCAGGACCTGCTCCAGGACCTGCTCCTCCTATACTGGATGAGGCAATTACATCATCAATCCTGAGAACCATGATTGCGGCTTCGGTAGCTGCATTGATTGCCTGGGTCTTGATCCTGAGAGGTTCGACAACATTGTTCTCAAACATGTCCTCAACCTTGCCAGTGTAAACGTTGAGTCCTGCACGCTTGTTTCCCTTCTCGTGCTGGGAGCGCATCTCCACAAGCATGTCAATGGGGTCAAGTCCTGCATTTTCTGCAAGGGTGCTCGGAATAACCTCAAGAGACTCGGCGAATTTCATTACAGCAAGCTGCTCTCTGCCTTTAAGGGTTGCTGCATATTCCTTAAGCCTGAGGGAAAGTTCGATTTCAGGTGAGCCGCCACCTACAACAATCTTCTGGTCTTCAAGAGCAACACCAACTACTCTTAGAGCGTCTTCGAGTGCTCTTTCGAGTCCTTCTACTACATGCTCGGTCCCACCGCGCAGAAGAATTGAGGTGGTTTTGCTGTCCTTGCAGCCTGTAACAAAGGTCATCCTCGAGCCAGTAACGTCTTTTTCTTCGACAAGTCCGGCATAACCAAGGTCAGATTCCTCGATTTCATCAAGGCTGGTGATAATTTTTGCACCCGTTGCGCGGGAAAGTTTATCCATGTCGCTCTTCTTCACCCTGCGCATGCCAAAGACTCCTGCTTTCGTCATGTAGTACTGGGCAAGGTCATCAATTCCCTTCTGGCAGAAGACAACGTTTGCGCCTGTGTTTATGACCTTGTTCACGATATCCCTGAGCATTGCTTCTTCCTGGTCTAAGAAAAGCTGCATCTGGTCAGGGGTGGTGATCTTTATCTCGGCTTTTGTCTCGGTCTTCTTGAGCTCTATAGGCACGCTTAAGAGTAGGACTTTTGCGTTTTCTACGACCTCTGGCATGCCTGTGTGGACACGTTCTTTATCGACAATCACACCATCGACGATCTCGGAGTCCTTGATGCTTCCGCCGGGTCTTTTCTCTATCTTGATGTCCTCAATGTCTACAGTTATCTCCCCATCTTCGTTTCTCTCAGCAACTGACTTTACGGCTCTGACTGCAAGCCTGGAAAGCTGGTCCTTGTTAGCCTCTGCGCCTTTTCCAGTAATGGCTGTGGCTGCAATTTTCTCGAGGGTTTCAACATCCTCGGGAGCTGCACTGATAGTGATGGTGTCAATTATTTTTGTAGCCTGATCTGCTGCAAGTCTGTAACCGTTTGCAATTACTGTTGGGTGGATTCCGCTTTCCAGCAGGTCTTCTGCTTTTGTCAAAAATTCTCCGGCAAGTACGGCTGCTGTTGTGGTTCCGTCTCCGACTTCGGCGTCCTGGGTTTTGGCGACTTCCACGATCATCTTTGCACCTGGGTGCTCGATGTCCATTTCTTTGAGGATGGTTGCTCCGTCGTTGGTGATAACAACATCACCCATAGAGTCTACAAGCATCTTGTCCATACCCTTGGGTCCAAGAGTAGTCCTTACCGCTTCAGCAACCGCCTTTGCGGCCATAATATTGTTGTGCTGGGCATCGGAACCATGAGTTCTCTTGCTGCCTTCCCTTAATATAAAGATCGGTTGTGCTGCCAAGCTTCAATCTCCTTTTATAATATGAATTTCTATAAATTTTATTAATTGTATTCCTGAGCACGTTTACCTTTGTGCGTAATTTCCTATTCTTAATGCAAGCACTTCTATATAAGAATTTCTCTGGAGCTCAGGTTATCAAATTTGAAAAAAAGGGATCAATTGAATCTTCCAATGCTTTTTAGGATTATTTTTTCAGGTTCATTAAGTCCAGAACTTCAGACCCAGGATTTAGGGATTATCTATTTTTATAGATACTAAGGAAAATTACAAAGTTGCATTAGAAATAGAGGGCATCTTTCGGACAAGCACTCACACAGCGTCCGCATTTGATACAATCAGGTTTTGTGTCGTCCTCACGGACTCTGAGCTGCATGGGACAGACTTTATCGCATTTGCTGCAGTTAATGCATTTTTCTTTTGCGAGTTTCAGAGGATATTTCTTTTCACCAAGCAAGCGTTGAGCTGTTCCCATTGGACAAAAGAAACACCAGGTTCTTGGGCTCAGGTAGGTGCCCAGAAGCACCGCAATTGTGGTTGTGACCAGACACATAGTGACAAACACCATTCCGATTTTCTCGAAAGTATTAAGGCTCCCAAGGATACCCGCTATCCTGTATCCCATAAAACCCATTAGCAGGAAAAAGATCGGCAGACGGACCCACAGATTACGCAGGGTGTCCGGAATCTTCTTTTTCCTTGAAACTTTGCTGACCCAGAAGTCGACAAAACTTCCCCTTGGGCAGAGATTTCCGCAGAACCATCGGCCTCTGAAAGGACTGCTCAGGAAAATTGTTGCAAAAATCAGTAGCATGAAGTACCCGAGTGCCGGATACCAGAGCCCTCCTATGGAAACGATAAGAACCAGAATTCCCAGGTAAGGCGTTATTTTAAGCAAACTTAATCACCCTCCATTTTCCCATTTTTCAAGTTCCTGTCCAAGTCGGTAAGCCCAGGAATTCACTACATCCATTATAATATTCTTTATTTTAGCCCTTGAGTTGACCTTATACTTGAAGACATAACCTCCCCCATCCAGGTTCTGCTGCGACCTTTGCAGAATCTCTTTCTCATATAGTTTTTTGACGGAGCGCTGGACTGTGGAGATATCCAACTTCAGGGCTTTCGAAAGGTAATCGGTGTCAACCCACTGCTCTTCTTCATTTAAGATATGCTTCATAACGTTCAGGTCTGCTTTTGTAAGATTAAGAGCGCACTTGATTACATCTTCGATTTCGAACTCTTTACAGGCAAAATCTATAATCTCAATCCCTCCATATCGCTACAGTACTGTAATATTTTTGTCGTAGTATTTATACAATATCAAGTACTGTACTGTTCGGCCAAAAATAGGAAGTACTTAATTTATTATGGATGCTTTTATAATCTTACCTGCATGCAGAAAACTGATAGGTATCCCACATGGAATATGAGAGTAGAACGCAAGTAAAGCAACTTCGTTATATCTTTCAAAAAAGAAGTATATTCATCTGATGTGAAGTCAATTTTCACATTGTAAAATATAATTCTGCCAGATTCAGGTGATTATAGATTTTTTCCTCCATAAGATCTAACATGCTTCCAGGCTTTATGATAATTGGCAAAAAGATCCTTATCTGCATATATCGCATCATCATCCCTTTTATATAGCGCTCTATCATTCCCTATTGGACAGACCTTGATACATATACCGCAAGGTGAAATGTAACGCTTGTTTAATTCAGCACTATAAGAGGAACAGGCTTTCTTATCTGTTAGTCCGCTGGGGTAATCTTCCTTATTAAGAGCATTCAATGGGCACATTTTTACACAACGCATACAGCGGGTGCAAAGTTCAGTCTCCATCATTGGATCTTGAGGGAGTTCAGCTGTGGACAGAATTGAACCGAAACGGACCCTGGGACCATACTCTGGTGTAAGGATCGTGTTATTTACCCCAAAGGTTCCCAGGCCAGCGAGCAAAGCGGCATGCCTGTGAGAAAAGAAGGCAATGGAATTCTCCAGAAATACCTGAATGCCTCCGTACCCGTCTCTAGGTATGAAAATCGATGGGTATCCTCTCTCAGTCAGAAAGTTGGCAAGCCGATATGTGTATTGATCCAATAAGGTATTTACAGTATTGTACAGCTCGCGGTAATATATTGAGGGAGATGTCTCCAGGACCGGTAGAGGGATTGGCAATCCAATAACTATCACTGATTTTGCTTCGGGATATATGGACTGAGGATAGAATTCTTCAGGCATCTAGGGTAAAAAAGGAGGGTTATTCCATCTCTCAATATTGGCAACCCCAACCAAGGGTATATCCATACTTTCGCATTTCTGCAGGAGAGTTTTTTTAGATCTTTAGTCGTAGATTCATCCCTTCTTTATAATTCATTATTGCCAAAGGGAGATAGTTTCTCTGCTCATTTGAACATTTCCACTCATTAGCACAAGTCCAAGAATTCAGATCATTAAAATCCACGAATACTCCACAAAAAACCGGCAGGTTTCTCCTTTTCCCCTGCCGGATTCACACACCCTTTTCCAGACTCTTCTGATCCTGAGAAGCTGTATCAAGTTTCCGTTTTTTTTCCATACCCCTTGTTTGCTCTTAAACCGAGATCACTTTTCAAGCCTTTTTATTCTAAATTTCTTTTTTAATAGAATGGTTTTGAATAGACTTGTTTTGAATTATGTTCTTCTTGAATTACATTCCAAAGGCTGTCTGTGTAATTGTATTTTCGATTTCCTTTCTCAGTTCTTCCGGAATTCCTCTTATTCCAACGTCAAGGAACCCCCGTACAATCATACCCACTGCTTCATCTTCAGTAAGCCCTCTAGCCATCAGGTACTCCACCTGGTCTTTTGCAATTTTCCCTACGGCTGCTTCGTGAGTAAGTTCGATATCATCTACGTTCGCTTCAAGGATTGGGATTGCGAGCTGACTTCCTTTATCGGTAAGGACAAGCCCTTTGCATTCAAGGTGTCCTTTTGCTCCTTTTGCATTGCCTATCATTTCGCCTCTTGCAATTATTCTTCCACCGACTGTGATTGTTCTTGAAATCAGTTCTGCCTTCGTACCTGGGGCATTGAAAACCGCTCTGCTTCCGAGATCCAGTTCAGAGCCTGAATGAGCAATGGCTATGGTATTTAACCTGGTCACTGCTCCTTCCCCTTCGAGCTTGACAGTAGGGTACATCTGGACGGAACGGACAGGTTTCAGGCAAATGTAATTGCTTACATATGTCCCTCCTTCTTCCACATGAACCACTGTTCTCGGGCGGACTCCTATCTGCTCGGCCCAGTTATGGATCATTGTGAAATTCAGGGTGGCGCCTTTTTTTACGTACATCTCGGAAATTCCCAGGTGCAGACCTTCTTCCACGCCTTTTTTAGCCGTGCAGCCTGTGATAATGTCAAGGCTGGCGCCTTCTTCGACTACTACAATGTTATGTACAGTCTGGAAGACCTTATTACTACCAAGCAAAAGACAGGTCTGAACTGGCAGGGACGATTTTTTGCCTGCAGGCGCCCGGATAAAGTATCCATCCGCGTTTTCAAGATAAGTTTTTGCCGTGTATTTGTCGGTATCAACAGCTACAAGCTTCCAGGAGTATTCTTTAAGCCATTCATACTTTTTCAGGGCTTTCTGCGTGGACATAAGTTCTACATTTTTGTCTCTCAGGGAAGAATGCGAAACTGCATTATCAAGTACCAGCAGACTTCCCGACCGGCCTTCTTCGCTAGGTACCACTCCTACCTGGAGCAGGGTTCTTTTGCTGTCCTCGTCAAGGGTCTTGAGATCTTCAATAGGTTTGCTAACCTTGGAACCTTCCTCGAACTTTTCTAGCTCAAAGTCCTCTCCGAAAGCTGCTTTTTTCTTGGCTGCACTTTCAGCCTGTTTTTTAAGGTTCACTTGATCAGTCTGCATTTTATGCACTCCTCGTACCCTCTACTCTTTATTTCTTCTAGCATTTTTAGGGGATTTCCTGAACACATAATCGTTCCGTTGCAGAGGATATATCCTCTGTCTGCCTTTATATAATCCAGAATCTGGCCTGTGTGAGTGATTATTAAGGCTGATTTACCTTTCTCGCAGCTTTCACCGGGGCAGTTCAACCCTTCTTCAAGCAGTCCCTTTATTGTCATTCCTACCTGCTCTATGCTCACGAGGTCCACTCCGGATTCTGGCTCATCAAGCAGGTAAAGGTTAGGGTTCTGGACTGCAAGCTGCAGAAGTTCTGAACGTTTGATTTCTCCCCCTGAAAATCCCACATTCACATCTCTATCCAGGAAACGTTTCATATCGAGATTCTCGGCAAGGACTTCTGGGTCTCTTTGTCCTTTCGATAATACTTTTACTAGGTCCCTCAGTTTAATTCCGGACATATCTGGGGGACGCTGCATCATAATTCCCAATCCGAGTCGGGCTCGCTCATCCACAGACAGACCTATAATGTCTTCCCCATTAAACAGAATCCTGCCTTTTACAACCCTGTATTCGCTGAACCCCATGATTGTTCTCATTAGAGCTGACTTTCCGGCTCCATTTGGACCAAAAAGCACATTAATATACCCTTTTTTGACTTCGAGGTTCACGTCATGAAGCAAAGTTTTTCCGTTGACCTCAACAGTTAGGTCCTCTATTTCCAGCATCAACATTTTCTCCCTTTCATTTCATTTTAGATATGGTTTCCTTCTACTTTTCCATACCTAGAAAAGTTAGTGATTGAAAACGTGTTTATTCGAAATGCATTTATATGGTAGGAAAAACATCAAAAGTCGGAAAATTCAGGTATCTTTAGTTCCGGTACTTTTCCCCAATTCCTATTATTTCCCACCAAACACTTTATTCTTTTAGAGGGCATTCTATTTCTAATTATACATTCGCTGCTCATTTTATGTATTTGTTTAAAGTATGGTGCTAAATACAGATCGTTTTAATAACCCAAACTTTTTAAATGTCGGATTTCAGTTCAGGACTAAACGCAAAAAATTGGAAAATAAACTCTTTAATTTCCTATACTGAAAAAGGTAATATCTAATTTTTATTTTCAATTCTAGAGAATAAATAAGTTTAATTAGGCAAACAAACTAGTTAGGAAAAACTATCTTCCAGAGGAAGATTAATTATCTCAGATCCAGCTTCAGGCCGACTTTAATTTCTACGAACGTCTCTGGAAAAGTTTCTTTTATTTTTTCTCTGTGTGAGGTACAATGTCCGGCTGCTATAAGTTCCATCCCTCTCAGCCTTTCAAACTCCGAATTGTCATGAAGCCCTCCGAGAACTCCCTTTACTTTCCCGCAGCGGGTGGCAGTATCCAGAATTGCGGCAAGTCCGGGGTGAGCACAGCCTGTAAGCACGTAACATCCATTTCCTGTGTCCAGAACCAATGCCTGCTCCTTTACTTTATCTCCCAATTCCCCTGTACTTCTGATACCCCGAGAGATTTTTATAGGCTCTTTTATTTCAATAAGAGTCGCTCTTTTCTCAATTTCTTTTTTCAGATTCTCTGAAAAAGAAGCAGGAACATAGACTTCAAGCCTGGGATTTGCCTGAAGAATTTCAGGAAGGCCTCCTATATGATCCCAGTGCTGGTGAGAGATTACCAGCTTTCTGATATCTGCGGGATCAATATTAAGCTTCCTCATATTTCTAAGGAGGAGACCCCCATCCCATCCGGTATCGAAAAGAATGGTTTCATGATTAGTTTCAACAAGAACTGCAAAACCCCAGCTTGCTGTGAAATCCTGATTGGCTTTGTTGTCGTAGATAACAGTAAGCCTGAACATGGGTTCCTCAGATTTCTGTCATGGTCCGATATTCCATAACAGTAGAAACAGGATTCGTGTTGATTTTAATTCCAGTCTCTTCAAGGGCACAGATACCGTTAATGCCTCCTACGATTGCAATTCCGAACTTACCGGTTTCAACAGGTGCCCCAAGTAAGGTTTGATTAATCTCTCCAGGAGGGAAACAGCCTCCAAGACCTACTTTTTCTGCAATTTTGATAATTTCTCCAGCTCTTTCATAAGCCGAGGAATTGATCTGCCGGACATTGGCAAGAATCCTGCCTTCCCCTTTTTCGAGCACGTCAAGGACAGAAGTAGTCTTTCTGCTCATGAAAATCTGTATGGGATCAATTGAGGTTCCACTGTAGGAAATTAAATCTAAAAAGCGTGCAGGTTTTCGTTTTTCTATCTGGAGAATCCCGCCGTAGGCAGGTTCCACAGGGATGCCTGCTTTGAGGAGGAGTCCATCAAAAGCAACACTGCATACCGTAGCTATTCCGATTTTTCCAGGAGGCAGGGAAACTAGTTCCTCATCTTCTTCAATTATCCTTACTCTTGGGCTTATCATATACCCTTCGTGTGCGGTATACGAGATAAGGTCAATAACAGTCTCTAAATCGTCTTTATCAAAGTATGAAACATTTACAGGAACTACTCCGTCATTAGTTTCGGGATTATATGTGGTTCTGAACGCAATTTCTTCTATACGGGATATTACAAAACCAAAGCGGTCCCCAATGAGGGCATCGCTCATCTCCATTTCCCCAAGCTCAGTAAGTGTACGCCCTGCATACCCGTGTTTGCATGTGAAACCTCTTTCATCCAGGATCCTCAGATGGTAGCGGACAGCCCGCTCTCCTATATCATAGCCCCGGTTATTAAGTTCATCAGCTATTGCCCGGGCACCTATAGGTTTATCACTTTCGTGAATTACCCTCATGATTTCAATGAGTTTTCGCTCAATTTGCGGATCCATCATGTTTAACACCGTTATACTGTATGATAAAAATGAAGCACTTGTGAGTGTGGCATATTCCATAATTTTTGGGCAAACCCTGTTTTCTTTCGGCTTGCCAAGACGGATTTAATCGTTAATTATATTCATTATAGTAAATCTTTTCGTAATTAATATAATTTGTCTCGGTAGAGTTGCGGCTCTGCAGCCCGAGTCCCGTCTCGGGAGGTCGGAGCCCTTTTCACTCCGCTCAAGAGGGCTAATTTACCCAAATTTCTTTTTGGATCGCGAAGCAGGCGTGATCACAAACTTTTTCAAAAAAAGTTTGATCAAAAACGCAAACCCTTTTCAAAAAAGGCTTGACCGAAAACGGTGTAATATTTGGATTTGAAGCCTTATCCCCAAACCCTATCCGGCGTGATCAACCGGCGCAACGGTTGGTGGTCAACCGGCGCAACGGTTGCGGTGCAAAGTTGTGGGACTATTTTTTGCTACTGTTTTCTGCAGTTATGGGGGAGTTTGTTTTGAATTCTCTATTCGAATTGCGTTTGACGGCTAGTTTGGCTAGTTTAGGAGATATTTGTTACTCATTTGGAATTGAGGCTTTTTCTGCTCTTATGACCATTTGCAGGCCTTCTTGCATGAGTTCTTCGGCTCTTTCTTGCTTTTTTGCTTCGGCAAAGATTCGGAATATAGGTTCTGTGCCTGAAGGACGAATTAGGGTCCAGCCGTCTTCATACCAGATTTTTACTCCGTCGACGGTGTCCATTTTAAGCCCAAGGCCTGAGGCTTCGTATTTTACTTTTTCCATCGTAGCCTGTGTATTTACGGAGGGAATTTTGGTTTTTGCATTGAAATATTGAGATACACTCTTAGCAAGCTCGGAAAGTTTGTGGCCGTTAGCCAGGATTTCAAGGATTTTAGCACAGGCCATTGCTCCGTCCCTGCAATACTGATGTTTGGGGAAAATAAGGCCTCCATTACCTTCGCCTCCGAAGACTGCATTTACTTCCATCATTTTTCGGGCGACATTAATGGAGCCGACTGCAGTCCAGTAAAGTTCAACGCCAGCATCTTTTGCTACATCAGCCATGCGCTGTGAAGAGCTAACAGGAGTCACTATAGGTCCTTTTTCGCGTTCAAGCATATATTTTGCCATCATAGCAAGCAGAACTTCTTCATTCAGGAATTCGCCATTTTCATCCATAAAAACAATTCTATCTGCATCCCCATCGTGAGCTGCCCCTAGATCAGCTCCGGTGACTTTTACAAGTTTGGAGAGCTCAGTTAAAGCATCGGGCGTGGGTTCTGGGTTTCGCCAGGGAAAAGTCCCATCTGGTTGAGCTCCGAGAGTAAGTACATTGCAGCCCAGTTCTCTGAGCAGGAAAGGAAGCGTGAGCGAGCCTGCTCCGCAACCTGTATCAACAACTACTTTGAGTCTGCGGCTGCGGATAGTTTCGGCATCTACCGAATTGATAACGCTTCTGATATAGTAATCATTGGCTCCGGGGTCGGTTCTGAAACTGCCGGTCTTTTCCCAGGATACAATTGAATATTTTCCTGAATAGTAAATCTTTTCGATTTCTTTTTCTCCATCTCTGGGAAATTCCGTGCCATCCCCAGCAATTAATTTGATTCCGTTATACTGCCTCGGGTTATGGGATGCGGTAATAACAATCCCTGCATCGGCATAATCACGCACATAAAGTTGAATAGAGGGAGTAGGAAGGGTTCCCACGTCAATTACATTCAGACCTGTTGAAAGAGCTCCAGCAATTGCAGCAGATTTCAGCATCTGGCCTGATATTCGGGTATCACAGCCTATAGCAACTGTGCCTTTCGAACCCATATATGTGCCAAGACTCCTGGCCAAGTTGACTGCCAGTTCCGGATTAATATATTCATTGGCGATGCCACGTACACCATTAGTTCCGAATAATGCCATTTAAGGTCTCCATCTTTATGATCTGATTATAATTTGGGTGAGAATTATGCGATGTAGGTAAAATTTTCTTTTATTAGAGTTATTATTCCTAAATAAGGCTCTAATACAGAACAAGGCTCTAGTAATAAAAACACTACAGATATAAAAACATTTCAAAGATCTCAAAAGCCACTATTTGAGAAGACGCTCTAGTTAGAAATAGTATTCATTGTGATATATCCACAATCCCTTTCCCACTTACTTTACAGTTGTGACTATAGGACTGGCAAATAACATATATCTTATTAACTAAATCCGTTACTAATGGCTGCTGAAAAGATAGAACTGATAAAGGAGGCTATAAAAACCAGAGAAAGTGCAGTTGTTGCATTTTCAGGAGGAGTAGATAGTACAACTCTTGCAGATCTTGCTTTTGAGGTACTTGGGGAGAAAACTCTTGCTGTAACTATTGACTCTCCGCTTTTTCCAAGGAAGCAACTTGAAATGGCTATCGAGACCGCCTGTGAGATTGGAATTCAGCACAAAATTCTCTCTTTCTCCCAGTTGAGCCTTCCTTATTTTTCTGCAAACACACTAAACAGGTGTTATTTCTGTAAAAAAGCTCTGCTTGATACCCTGCTGAATTTTGCAGGAAAAACAGGATATGCTGTTGTACTTGAGGGCACAAATTCCTCCGAAATACATGGGGAAAACCGTCCAGGATACAGGGCAGTTCAGGAAGCCAAAGAAAAGGTCTTTTCTCCTTTTGTGGAGTTTGATGTGACAAAAAATGAAATCAGGACTATAGCTTCCGAGCTTTCTCTTTCCGCTGCGGGCAGGCCGGCTGCAGCCTGCCTTGCTACACGTTTTCCGTATGGGCAGCCAATAACTGCTGAGGCTCTCAAGAAAATTGAAAAAGCCGAAGAATTTCTCTTTTCCCTGGGATTTTCCCAGTTTAGGGTCAGGATACATGAAAATCTCGCCCGGCTAGAAGTAATTCAGGAAGAAATTGAAGATGCTTTTCAAAAAAGAGATATAATTTCACGGCATTTTAAATCCCTGAGTTTTGACTACGTAACCCTTGACCTTGAGGGGTTTCGGAGCGGAAGTATGGACGAACCTTATTTGGGGAAAAAAGATAATCGAGAAAAGCAATAATAAGATTTTAAGAAAATTTATTAGGTTAATAGAAATATGAAAATTTTTAGAAGTCAATCTGAGAAAATGAAAATAAAAACCTCTAGAAGCTTTATAGAAAAGCAGATTATCAAACACTTCTAATTATCAAACTCTTTATTGAAAAAACATGACAGAAATTTTAATTCGAAAAGCCGGGAAATCAGACCTTCAGGCAATCCAAAGACTTCTCTCAACTTACTTTCTTGATATGGAAGGGCTCAAAGACGAAGATTTCATTCTGGCCGAAATAAATGGACAGATTAGAGGATGCGCTGCCTTTATAAAATCCAAGTACCAGGGTAAAGAGTTTCTGGAAATTCACTCCATTGCGGTCCATCCAAATTTCAGGGGAAAAGGAATCGGCACCAGGCTTGTTAAGTATCTCCTGACAACAACCGGTGAGCTGGCCTGCGATTTGTATGTTAGAACGGCTGCACCTCGTTTTTTTGAGAAACTTAATTTTGAAAAAATCGAGAACTCCAAAAAATTACTGCTCTGGGGAGACTGCAAGAAGTGTGAACATTTTGAGAATTGTACACAATATGCGATGAAGTATTCTTGCAATTCATAACACACTGATTTATTCGTAATACATTGACTTATTCGTAGTACATTGACTTATTCGTAGTACATTGATTTATTGAGCTCGAAACTTCCGCTAATCCCTCATTTTTCCGACTACACTTAATATGCAAAATTTTCAGATCAGAATCCGGTATCTATTGGTTCTAAAAATCGAGGTAAAACAAGTTTTAACAGGATTTGCTAGACGAAAAACTATTTACGCAAAAGCACAAAGAGACAACTTATGCTCACCCTTGGAATAGTAAACACTTACGATAAGATCAAAGTTCTCGACGCTCACTACCGTGCAATTGCAAGAGCTGCTCCAATCTGCCATGCTTTTGGGTTTCACCTTGCCCTTTATGATTTTCCTTTCAAGCTGACTGCAGAAGAACTGGTAGCTTATGTAATGGAAAAAACTACAATAGGAGAATCAGGAAGTTATCTTAAAATTCTCTATGAAAAAAATCACTTGTCGGTATCTGATCTTCCAAAAAAAGGATTTCCATCTCAGTTTGGGGAAATAGTGATTACTACCTCAAAACCTGACCCAAAAAGACAAGTTACTCCCGTAAAAATCGCTGAGGAAGCTCTCAGGAACCGCTCATTTTTGTTCCTTATAGGACTCGGGCATAAAGGGCTTCCAAAAGAGCTTTTTGAGAGAGGAAAATATCATCTTGACATTACCTGCAAGGGACTTTCTTTTGAGACCTGTACTGCAATAGGGGCGATTCCTGCCTATCTCTCTGGGCTTATGGCAAACCTTGAGACTAAATAGTGAATGGTTTACGTAAATTCTGGGTTTGAAAACAGGGTTCATTTCAGTTGCTTGTTCAAAAATTTAGTTTAATTAAAAAATTTTCAAGCCTATTTAAAAGATATTCCGGAACCGATATATATTAAGATTGACAATCAATACTTGTTGTGGGTAAGAACAACGCTGTTGCGCTGTCGTGGGTGTTTGGCCCAAAGTATGTAGAATTCTGGCCTCATTGAGGTTTTAATCAGGAAGATTGAAGGTTCTAACCTTAATGCAGAGACTTGTCCTCAAGGATTATAGAGAATGGAGTTGGTTGGATTTTTGAGGGGTTTGGAGTTCTGACCTGCACTCAATGCCGCATCCTAAAAGGCCAGGAACTTTACCCCGGATTACAGGATTCTCACATCCAGAAGGACTACTCTATCCCACATGTAAGCGCAATTTTTGAAGAGACAGGAGGAAAATTATGAGTGAATTAAAGCAAGAATACAGAAAAAGAAAAGAATGTGAATGTAAGCGCCAGGAAAATGGTTATCACGCTGTTGTTAAAGGGCGTACTGACAACCTGGACTCAGATGATTTAGACCTTTACCGCTTTATGATAGGCGGAATGCAGGGGAAATAACCTGCACAACCTTTTTTTATTTCTCATTCCTAAAAAAGAAGCATGTACGATGTATATGCGGTCCGTGAAGATTTTCCTGTTCTAAAAGAAGTCGTGTATCTTGATAGCACAGCAACTACTCAGACACCAAAACCTGCAGTTGAAGCTATGGTGGAGTACTTTTACAGGTATGCTGGCAATCACGGGAGAGGGGCACACCGTCTAGCAAGGGAAGCTACAAATCGTTATGAAGACGCAAGGGAAAATGTTGCACGTTTTCTAAATGCAGAGCCTTCAAAGACTGTTTTTATGAAAAATACTACTGAAGGAATCAATCTTATCGCAAACAGTTATCCCTGGGAGGCTGGAGACCATATTATTACAACCCTGCTCGAGCACCATTCGAATCTCTTGCCCTGGCTGCGCCTGCAGAAAAAAGGAGTAAATGTTACACTTGTAAGTCCAGACAGCAAAGGCAAAATCGATATCTCTTCAATAGAGAAAGCCTTTACTGAGAAAACCAAGCTGGTTGCCATAACCCAGGTTTCAAACGTCTTCGGTTCAGTCCAGGATGTAAAAAATATCACTAGACTTGCTCACAGACACGGCATAAAAGTCCTGATCGATGGGGCTCAGTCTGCAGGGCATATGCCGGTCAGCCTTAAAGACCTGAAATGTGATTTTTTTGCAACTGCCGGACATAAAGGCTTGCTCGGACCGCAGGGCACTGGAGTACTCTATATCAAAGAACCAGACGTGCTTGACAGTGCCTCTGTGGGAGGAGGTACGGTTTCGGATGTTGAGGGAGACACTTACGTGCTTGAACCGTCCCCTGCCTGTTTTGAAGCCGGTACTCAAAATATTCCTGGAGTTATAGGGTTAGGAAGAGCAGTTGAATATGTGGAGAAAGTAGGGGTTTCGGAAATCGAAGCGCATGAAATAAAGTTGTCCAGAGAAGCTGCAAAACGGCTTTCCGAACTCGAGCATGTGGAGGTCTACGGGCCTGAAGATCGAGTAGGAATCGTACCTTTTAATGTAAAAGGACTTCATGCCCATGATGTTGCCCTGATCCTTGACCAGACAAGGAAAATTTGTGTTAGGAGTGGGCATCACTGCGCAATCCCAATTACTCGCTTCCTGAAGGTGGACAGCACCGTAAGAGCATCTTTTGCATTATATAATACTGAAGAAGAAGTAGACATACTGGTAAATGCAGTTGACGGGCTCAAGGCACTTGTTTCTTAACCGCAAACTTTTTCAAAAAAAGTTTGATCAAAAACGCAAACCTTTTTAGAAAAGGTTTGATCGAAAACTGTGTAACGTTTGGATTTAAAAGCCTTGTCCTCAAACCCTATCCGGCGTAATCACAACCCTTTTCAAAAAAGGCTTGACCGCAAACTTTTTCAAAAAAAGTTTGATCAAAAACAGCGTAACGTTTTGGATTTTAAGAACCTTATCCCCAAACCCTATCCGGCGTGATCAACCGGCGCAACGGTTGGTGGTCAACCGGCGCAACGGTTGCGGTACAACAATTGTGGCTCAAAGTTTATGCGCAGGCGAGCTAATTTATGGAATAGAATATTTACTTTTTTCTGTTTTTCTGTTTTCCGTGGTTTCTTCTTACTGTGAGGTTAGTGGAGGGTCTGAGGTAGTTTGCTTTAGAATGTCTGAGGTAACTTGTTTAGAGTTATAGTTTTGAATCAATAGTACGAGTTTTTTTACAGGTTTTTTAATTGATTTGATTTCTATTTTATAAAGGGTTAATTTTTTACATTGCAAGTAATTTGATCGAATTTTTAAGTAAACTAACTTTTTGTCTTTAGAACGAGTATTAGGTTAAACAAAACAGGAACGGTAGCTGAGTTTTTAATGATCTTAACATTAAAGTTTCGTAGGAGGGGGTGGGACATAGAAAGATTTTATAGGAAGTTTACCTTATATCACCTAAGGAAAAACCTTAAGGCGAGAGTATGGATGAAGCAAAAGAAACACTAGCAAAAAAGAAATTTGTTTCAGGGTTATTTGGGAAAAAAAGTGATTCTAGCTCTATAGCAGAGATTGTGAAAAAGGCAAGAGGTTATTTTGATAAGCCTTTGAGGATTCTGCCAGCTTATGATCCGGAAAAAGAGGAACCTCTTGTAGGTTTTGTGGTGCCTGAAGGGCTAAAAGAAATCGAGAGATACTGGCTCCAGGAACCTTATTCTTTTGTATCGATCCTGGAGGACCGCAGAGCAACATATTACAAACTTATTGAACCTTCACTCACGAGGTTTGAGAAAGAGCTTCTTGAAAGAATCTATGAAGACTTTCAAGATATCCTGGTTCTTGGTTCTACAAATTCGAGATCAGAAAAAGATGCGTTCCTTGTGGATAGAGCTCTGTTTCTTCTTGAACGTTATAAGGCTGACATTTCAAAAGCAGCACTTCTAAAAATCATGTACTATCTTAGAAGAAATTTGATGGGCTACGAAAAAATCAATCCGCTCCTGTATGATCCTTATATAGAAGATATTTCATGCGATGGAGTGAGAATTCCTCTCTACATTTATCATACAAGGCATCTCAATATTGAGAGTAATATCTTTTTTGAAGAAGAGGAACTTGATGCACTTGTAATCAAAATGTGTCAGTTGAACAATAAACATGTTTCTGTAAGCCAGCCAATAGTGGACGCGACAATTCTGGATGGTTCAAGACTCCAGGCGGTTTTGGGGAGAGAAATCACTCCGAGAGGCAGTTCTTTTACTGTCCGTAAGTTCAGGAAAGATCCAATGACTCCCATTGACCTGCTCAGATACAAGACATGCGACCTTGATATGCTCGTGTATTTCTGGCTGGTTATCGAAAACGGCTATAACATGCTTTTTGCAGGAGGGACAGCTTCAGGAAAAACCTCTATACTGAATGCTACTTCCCTGTTTATGCCTTCAACAGCCAAGATAGTTTCTATTGAAGATACAAGGGAACTGTTACTCCATCACAATAACTGGATTTCCGGGGTTTCAAGAGAAGGCTTTGCAGCTGACTCCTCAGGAGAAATTACCATGTACGACCTTTTGAGAGCTGCTCTCAGGCAGCGCCCAGACTATATCATTGTGGGTGAAGTGAGAGGCAGTGAAGCCCTTACTCTTTTTCAGGCAATGTCAACAGGGCATGCAACAAGTTCAACAATGCACGCCGGAGATGTGCAGACCGTTATAAACAGGCTCACGCATGAACCAATAAATGTACCTCACGTCATGCTGCAATCTCTGAATGTGCTCTGTATTCAGGAGCAGGTGTACATTGATGATAAAAGAGTTAGGAGAACCCGGAGTCTTGTTGAAGTCCTTAATGTTGACCCTGAAACAGGAGATCTTGGCATAAATGAGCTTTTTAACTGGGAACCTTCAGGGGATTATTTCATCAAGGTCGCAGATTCCCACGCTTTACAGGAGATTATGCATGTAAGAGGCTGGGATTTCGGTCAGTTGAGAAATGAGGTCGACAATAGGAGAAGAATCCTGGATTATATGTATGAAAATGGCATAAGGGATTATATCCAGGTGTCTGTTGTAGTCCAGGCATACCAGAACCATCCCAAGATGGTTATGGAAGCTATAGAAAACGATACCCTGCAGGGTATGATACAGGATATAGCTGCTTGAGGGGGGAACATGACTTATACTGTTCTGGATGAACTGGCATACAGGTTTTATGGGGACTTCTTCTATAAAAATAAAGGAAGCTTTCAGGATTTACAGGTGAAAATACGCCATTCCCATATCCCTATGCCAGTAGATCAATACCTGGCTTCGGCTTTTATGTACTCAGTAATCGTAGGAATTTTCGGAGGAGCCTTTGGTTTATGGTTGGGGCTGAAAACCTTTGGGGATCCGGTTTCCCGACTCAGCCTGTTTGTGGAGCCTATACGTGCTGATATTGCAGGCGAATATGTGTATCCTCTTGCGATTTTAGCCGGTCTTGTACTGTTTCTTGCAGGTTTTTTTGCCGTGTTTCTCGTGGCATATATTTATCCATATTTCCAGGCAAATAACCGGCAAGCCTCTATTGATAAATCTATGCTACCGGCAATAACTTACATGTATGCCCTGACAAAAGGAGGTATGTCGATTTATGACGTATTCCGGTCTTTGAGCAGGCATGCGTATATATTTGGCGCAACAGCGGAGGAAATCTCATATGTTGTACGAGATGTGGATTACCTGGGAAAGGATTTCATAAGTGCCCTTAAAGCTGCCAAGGAGCGCACCCCTTCTGAGGTTTTTAAGGATTTTGTTGACGGATTAATTATTGTCTCAAGCAGTGGAATCATAACCGAGTATATAAAAAACAAGTCCGAACAGTATCAGGGCATGGCTGAGCTTGCGAACAAAAACCTGTTACAGAGGCTTGATGTGCTTGCTGAGATCTACGTGACCGCCCTGGTTGCAGGTCCTCTTTTCATAATGGTAACCCTTGTTGTGCTGCAGTTTTTCAGGCCGGCATCAGCTCAGATTCTTTACATGCTTATTTATGTGATATTGCCTCTTGCAACCCTGCTTTATTTAGTACTTCTCGATACTGTGGGAGAACTTTCCATTGATCCGAAAAAGGGTGATGTTCGCAGTTTTTTGATAAATCTTTCCGATATTCCAGAGCTTGAATCTGGGCTTACTGTAGAAATAGAGCAAAAAAGGAAAAAGAAGTACATGTTGTACAGGGGACTTCATAATCTCAAAGACCTGATTCTCAATCCTTACAGGACTATTCGGGACGAGCCGCGGTATACATTTTTCTTTGGGGTTCCGCTTGGGCTGTATTATCTTACTAAACTTCCAAAAGACCTTAAACATAAGCTCTATTCTAGCTTTCATAATCTGAATATAAGTTTTGACCATGTCAGTGATAGTGCTATAAAACTGGTTACCGCTGTTGATGACTATTTTGTTATCTTTATTGTCGTTGCTCTGATTCCGTTTATTATTTTTTATGAACTCAAGGCATGGCGGATGCGCAAAGTTGACGAGCAAATGCCTGATTTCTTGAAAAGCCTCTCCAGTATGAATGAATCCGGTATTATGCTTGCAAACTCGTTAAAAATAATAGCCGAATCTAAAATGGGAGTCCTTACTAAAGAACTTAAAAAGTTGAAGGAAGACCTTTCCTGGGGTACTCCTACATCAAGAGCTCTTATGAAGCTTGAAAAGAGTATAAGAACCGCTTCTTCAAGCCGGATTCTTCATATTCTCGTAAAAGCAAACGAGTCTACAAGTGACCTTAAAAGCGTACTCTCGATTACTGCCAAACAGGTTAGAAACGACGAAGACATGAAAAAAGAGCGGTCATCCGCAATGGTAGTCTATGTTGTCACGATCTATGTATCCTTTTTCGTTTTCCTGTTTATAGTCTATGTTCTGGCTACAAATTTCTTCCCGCAAACCGCTTCTTTCTCAACTTCTTCGCAAGGAATGGGCGGAATCGGCGGATATTTCAATGTGGAAGAATACAGCATGCTCATGTTCCACTCAGCCCTGGTACAGGCTTTCACTTCCGGAATTGTTGCCGGAAAAATGGGACAGGGTTCTGCGTATCTGGGCTTGAAGTACAGTGTAAGTATGGTAATAATAACTTACGTGGTTTTCACCATGTTTATTTGAGCTGTGTACTCTGAGTTGTGGAGAGAAGTTGAGAGGGCGACCGGAAAAACCCTCAATTTCCCTTTTTTGCCTCCTCAATAAAAGCAAAGACGACAATCTCAGATGATACCTGTACAATATTTCCTTTTTCCAAAAATGGGGTTCTGAGGCTAACAGTTGATTCTATTCTCAGGGGCTGAATTACGTTTTTTCGTTAATTCTTTTCCCGCTCCTTTGCCCGGCTGGAGCCAGGCGGCTTTGATTAAATAATGATAGTATCTCTAACTGCGCTGGATAAGTCGAAAATCAAATGTCAACTCTTTAAAGGCGGGCGCCCCTGAAAGTAAAAGTCTCTATATCGATGCCTGCAAAGCCGCCATCGATAAGTCATCGTTTTCAAAACAGTATCCACAGAAGGTCATAAATCGAAACTGAAATTAACTGATCTGGATATTCCAGTAAAGATAACATACGTGAAAAGCAATCTCGATTCCTCGATTCTCAAAGTTTTGTCTCATTAAAACCTTCGAAAATTAAAAGTAATTCTGTGAAAGTCCATGTCGATGAGATAATGAGAAGATTTCGGAAAAAAGAATCAGAATAAAAAAGAATCAGAATAAAAAAAGAAAAGCACCTTTTTTAGGTGCTTAAATTTATTTTTAGAACCTTACTTCCTTGTCACAGATAAGCTGGTTGGTCTGAACATCGATGAATTTAATGTTGATAGTTTTTCCGGTGTCAACTTTTGGAAACTGTTTACTATCTGCACCTTTTAATGTAAGTGTTTTGACATCACCAACGCCCATAATAATACCAAGGCCATTAGTGACATCCTTAGCATCAATCTCATAAGATACGCCATCATAAGCTGCAACAACTTTTGTTATTGAAGAATCTTCGAAATGAACCGGGTCTCCGCCAAGGTGTTCGATTTTTATTGTTGATTTATCTGCGTCGTCAGCAGTCCCTGCTTTAATGTTGAAATTCGCCTGCGGTGCGGATTCGGCAGTTCCCTTACTAAATACAGAAGATCCGATTGCGGCGGCAAGGATGACGGTTATCGCAACCATCAGGATGACACCGATAACCGGGGAAACTGCTTTCTCATCTTTTCTAAATAATTTCTTAAAATCCATATGTTTCTCCCCCATGTTAAGCGTATTCGGACAGGATATCTGTCGAATTACTTTTAACACCCAATATTACACAGTTAAATAATCCTTAATTTTAATTTCATATCATACATTTTTTCTTTTGTGCATAAGTATTTGCTGAATTTATTAAAGAGTTAGTTGTATCATCTTAGTTTCTTCATTCAGCAAGATGACTATTAGCATTTCTAGTTTAATAACTTTTCTCAGACAGATCTGACGATTTTTAATAAAAGCGTTTTATAAAGTTGGATGGTTAAATTTTATAAAGTTGGATGGTTAAATTTTATAAAGTTCTGAGCTATATGAAGAAAAACTAAGATGAAAAAACTCGGGTAAAAATAGATTAAGTAAAAAAAGAAGAAAAGCGCCGGATTGAGGTGCTTAATATGTTTAAAAACTTTACATCCTTGCCGCAATGATCTGATAAGTATCACAAATTAACTGTACAGGTTTCACCCGTTTTCTTGGGTAGTTAAACGTATTCGGACAGAATCTTTCGGATTCTTTTTACTCCCAAAATGCATGCTAATCAATTTAGCGTTAACCTTATATTATACATTTATTCTTTTTTATACAAGTGTTACTTAATTTATTAAAGAATTAGTAGATTCAACTTACTTCTTTTGTTTTTCAAGCTGGCTATTGACTTTATCAACTTTATAATTTTAATCAAACAGTCAGGTTAATATCTGATTAGAGATAATTTAGAGAGTTGAAGGGTTAATTTTTAGTAGGTGATTTTGTCATGGAGGGTAAAAAGCGCAGGGCACTTGGCCAGAATTGCCATGCCGTCTCAGAGGTATATGGGCAACTACTTATGATAAGTATAGTCGTTTTAGCATTTTCTACAATTGCTCTGACTGTATTTTCCGATGGGGGAGCTGTAAAGCCGGAGCATATTCCAAATACTGATTTGCGTGAAAAGATCTATGGAAATACATTATATATCACACACAACGGGGGAGAAGCTATTGAAAAATCGGCAATCAAAATAATACTCACCGCTGGGAATAAGAGGGACGAGTATAACGGGGTAGACTTAACAGTTAGAAATCCAGATAGCACTCCATTAAAATCTGGTGACAATCTCTTCACTCTTGGGGACTACATAGAAATTGAGCTCTCAAAAGACCTGATGAATGAAAAAGAAATAGAGATGTTTTTTGTGGATACGCCATCCCAGCAGGTAATCCAGAAAGTAGTACTCTCTACAGGTAATTGGAAATATCCTGACTGGATTACTCCTCACCCTTATGGAACTATATATGACAACTCCACAGATAAATGGTTGTCTACCGAGTTACTAGACGGAATTGATGGCGAATTAACGAATTCTCATATTAAAAAAGATATGCCGGTTTTTCAACAATATAGTTTTGGAATAAATGCATATGAAATGAGCTTTCCAGATAAACTAAGTAAGGTTATCTTGAAAATAATCTATCAATCGAAAGATCACAGTTTACAGGATCTAACACTCAGCATATCAACTGACCACGGCTCTACTTGGACACAGATAGCTCCACCTCCAACGGTGGGGGAATATAACGATATTAATGCATGCTTGGAAGCTAATGTCACCTATGACATAACTGGATATGTGAAGACTGCAGACAAACTTGAAAGACTAGAGGTTAAATTTACAGCTACTGGAAATGCAGCCAGTGAGAAGTATTCCTGGGTCGACTTTGTGGGGATCCACGTGGAGTAATACTAACTTAAATCAGGAACTGAATTCAGGGGGTTTGAAGCAAATGAAGAAAAATTATGAAAATAGGTCCAGGTCAAAAAAAACGTTTTTTTTACATTCAGAGTCTGCAACAGCGACTGCTATTGGGGCAGTACTACTTCTGGGAATTATATTTTTAGTACTCTCCATTATACGGATAGGTTATGTTCCGGAGTGGAAAAACGATGACGAATATTCTCATATGGATAATGTACGGAAAGATATGGCAGAAGTTAAGTCGAAAATAGATATGATGTCAATTATCCTGGCTTCAAGCCCTAAATCCTCCAATATTAATTCTTCAAACCCGAGCTCCTCAACTCCTCAGCTAATTATGAGTGTGCCTTTCCATATGGGAAGTGGAGGTACCCCACTTGTGAGCTCAATGAAATCCAGCGGAACTCTTGCCGTAAACAAGGATAAGTGCATAATGGCACTAAAAGTGGACTATGATAAACCTGATCCTTATGTCAAAACTATCAATTGTGGCACCATTACTTACAATTCTCATAATAATTACTATATGGATCAAGTCTTCAGTTATGAAAACGGAGCTCTTATCCTTAAACAGGATGAGCAGTCATCCATGGTGCTATATCCTTCTATTCGCTTCTCCAAAGCGTCAAAAAATGAATATAATGTTTCTATAAACGCAGTGAGGATCTTTCAGAAACCCTATGTTCCCCCTGAAGTTATTTCCTCAAACACCGAATGTTCTCTTCGCCTTATAGGAATAGATTATATTCCACTCTATGATAGTGAAAAAGATACCTCGCGAAGCGTAAGTAGACTTAATATGACAATTACCACAGACCATCCAGAAGCTTGGAGGATATATCTTAGAAAAGTAATCCAAGATGTAGGAATGGACCCAGACTCGGAGGAATTTATCCAAAACCTTAGTAGTTCGACAGAAGGCAAAATAGGTTTAACCTTTCCTCCGGAATCAGGCAAGAACAAGGGGACAGATAAAAAGATCTCGAATCCTACACTAAAAAGGATATACATAGGCGAGACCGTCGTCAAGGCCGAACCCGGAATTGGCTTAAACTGACTGAATTGAAGGTGAAATCAGATAAAAACATGAGAAAATATAAAAATTCACACTCAAGGGTCTGGAAAATGCTCCCCAAAATTATTATAACAAGGAGAAAGACAAAAAGCAGGAAAGAGGTTGGTCTTTCCTGTTTTTCAAAGTCGGAGTCTGCTGCTGCAACAGCTATCATGGCAATATTATTATTGGGACTTGTATTCACAATAGTTTCAGTAGTCAAGCTTGAATACGTTCCCGAATGGAAAAACGATGCCGAAAGGGACCACATGCATGGTACATTGGATGATATGGTGGGAGTGAAAACAAGGATCGACATACTCTCCAGACTTATGGAATTTAATAATTATTCGAATTATAATATTTCGTCAACTGTGCCAGTTGATATGGGAGGAGGGGAAATCCCTTTTTTAGAACCTTCGAAATCGAGCGGAAAACTTAGTGTGAATACCGAAAGGTATGCAATGACAATAATACCGCGCAGTTCTTCTCAAGCAATAGTGCCTTATACTCTTGAGTGTGGGGGAATTACCTGTTATTCCGAAAATAGGCAGTATCCGAACCAGATCTTCAGGTATGAAAATGGAGCCTTAATTCTTGCAAACGAGAAAAGCTCTGTGATGAGGCAGCCTCCTGCATTCATTATAGAAGGAAACGAAAGCAGTTGCACAGTCATAATTCAGGCAGTTCAACTTTCAGGCAAGCACAATTCCATTTCTTCAAGTACCATAATTCCGCTTCAACTAACAGGATACAGAACAGAACCTGTATATGATAGTGATGACTACAAAAACGCAGGCACAAATATCAACGCTTTTAACCTGACAATTGCCACAAGGTATCCGGATGCCTGGATTTCACATCTTAATAAGATTGCACAAGATAAAGGACTCGAATACGGGAAAGATTATACTGTACAATATCTGCGGGGATCCGGTCACGTTCGTTTCTCTTTCCTGCCCAATGGCAACAAAGCCCTTGAAAGACTTTATGTAAATAAAGCAATAGTCGGTGCCGAACTTGGAACAAGAAATAATCTCGATAATTGGATTGGAAACAAGATGAAACTGAACCAGTGGTATTATTTTGATACATTCACTGTGGAATATAATGGTATGGCACTATCTCCGTCTCCTGATCCCTCAATTCTTAAAGACTATGATCCTTCAAAGTCTCCATTACCATCAGGAAATTCCCCTGGTGTAGTGTTAACTCCTTATAGCCCTCAAAATGAGTTCTCAAAGCATCTAAATAAGAATGAAAATGTCAAATTAACATTCAAATATGACAGTTATAATGATTTTGATTTCAGTCCAACCCAGGCAACAGTTCTGATAATTTATAAGTATGATAAAGACGAAACTAACTATAAGGGGCCAAATATGGAAATGTCGCTTGAGGGAAAAAAAATTTCGTCAATCCAGCTACCTACTGATAGTTGGATGCTTTACAGTCACACATTTTCAGTATCACCAACTTCGCCTTCAGACCTTAGTTTTAATTTAGAGATCGATGCTAAAAATAATGAACAGGGTACTTTCCATATCGACTACCTTGCAGTCTACCTGAGCTGATGGAAAAAGAAAAGGCATATGGATACATATGTTCGCCATATATTGAAAAAGCGAGAAATTGATCTATATGCCTGAAAAATATACCACTCCTTACCCTGTGAAAAAAATTTATTCCGACGGCAGAGCCGAAGATATTAAAGTGCTGCTCGCAAGAGAATGCCCTGTTAAAATTTTTCTCAATGGAAAACTTTTTACGACGCTTTTTTCCTCTCCATTCGAACTTAAAGAGCTTGCAGTTGGCCATCTGATCACAGAAGGCGTTGTCAGTTTCGGGGAAATTGAAAACGTTGAAGTGAAAAGCAGTGAGGTATATATCCTGACTCGGGAGGACAAACAGGTCAAACAGGCTCTCAGCACCGAAACTGCCGGAAATGCTGGAAAAGCCGGAGATGACGAAAAAACCAGCACAGAAATCTTTGTCGATTCAGACTCGGTTTTTGAGCCGCAAGCCGTTTTTGCAGGCACAGGATACCTTGAATCTGATACATACAGACTTACCAGAGGAACTCATCTGGCAGCCCTGATAGACAGAGAAGGAAAACTCGCAGTCCAGATTGTCGATGTCGGAAGACATAACGCAGTAGACAAAGCCGTAGGAGCCGCCTTCCTCAGGGGCCTTGACCTCTCACAGCATTATATGCTTTCTACAGGCAGGCAGCCCGCCTACATGGTCACAAAAGCCGCCAGGGCAGGAATCCCTCTCATTGCCACCAAAGCCATGCCCTTCGACTCAGGCGTTGAAGCCGCAAAAAAAGCAAATGTATGCCTCGTAGGCCAGCTCAGAAAAGAATCCATGCTCATCTTTGCAAGCGAGTGGCGGATCAAACTCTAACCCTTTCAAAAAAAGGGTGACTGAAAACCCCCAACTCTTTTTAAAAAATGAACGTCCTCCCGAGAAGGGATTCGGAAGGCTGGCTATAACTTATGCACCGAGCTTCTTCAAAAGCCAGGCAATGTTCTGTCCCAGAGTCTGCATGGTCCGGATGCCCTCTTCATCTTTCTCAACATCGCCTTCGGCAAGTCCCATTCCTATATTCCAGTAGCTTGATCCTGGAATTATCATCTGGGAAATTGTGAAGAAATGGTTGATAGAGTCAAAAACATGAATTGATCCTGCCCTGCGCACTGCAACGACTGCTGCTCCAACTTTATACCTGAACATCTCACTGTTAGCTTTAGCAACGAAACCCGCCCTGTCGATAAGGGCTTTAAGTTCGGGGGTCAGGTCTGCAAAATAGGTAGGTGAAGCCAGAATTATCCCGTCGGCTTCGAGCATTTTCTCAATACATTCGTTAACTATATCATTGTCAGTTATGCATTTTTTGTCTGCATTTTCAAAACATTTCCCGCAGGCTGTACAGCCGTGGATGCTCTTTCCCCCGACCTGCACAATTTCAGTCTCTACTCCTTCCTTTTCAAGTTCTGAGAGGACGTGCTTTATAAGAGCTACTGTATTCCCGTTCTTTCTAGGGCTTCCATTAAACGCGACAACTTTCATTTTCCTTATTCCTCCAGTGCACTATCTTTATTTTTCTTTATTTTCTGCCGTTTTCTCTGGCGTGGCTACTTTCCCTAATCATACATAGATAAATCATGGCCAGAGTACCAGGTAAATTACAGCGTTATTATAGCGCTCTCCTGTACACGTTAACTTCAGTCTCTTTTTCAAGATACTCAGAAAACAAAGGAAATATTTCCCTAAAATGATTGGAGTTTAAATGTTCATCCAGGCTTTTTTCGTCTTTCCACTCTTCTAAGAACGTCAGGATTCCTGAATTCCCCAATTCCTGATACAACCCATACTCTATGCAGCCTTCTTCTTTTAATGTCGCTTCAACAAGGTTTTTGCATAAATCCATGAATTCCTGAACCTTTTCAGGCTTAACATAATTTTTTGCAACCACTCTTATTGTCAATAAATCACCAGCCTCTTATCAAAAGTTCTTTTCCCGAATTTGTTGTTTGCCTGAAACAGTACGAAACCTTCTTCTGTCGGCTCTAGAGTTTCATTCCCTCTTCTTACCGTACCTGTTATAGTAAACTTTGTCTTGTCTATACCGGTTTTGATATTCGGGCTTCTGGTCAGGATAACCTACTGGTACAAAAGCAAGAGGAATTATGTGTTCAGGCAATCCAAAGGCTTTCCGGAAACCTTCAATCCGGTCCTTCATAGGATAAATCCCGGTCCAGACTGCTCCAAGCCCGGCAGCATGGGCTGCAAGCAGGAGGTTCTGGGTAGCTGCTGAGCAGTCCTGGACCCAGTATCCGGGAGCCTTTTCAAGCGTTATATCTCCACAGACAAGGATTGCAAGAGGAGCTTCCCTGCACATGCTTGCATAGGGGCTGAATGTGGGAATTTCGTCAAGGAGCTTCCTGTCATCGATAACAATAAAGATCCAGGGCTGGGCATTGACCGCAGACGGAGCGCTCATGGCAGCCCGGAGCAGTTCGGTAACAAGTTCTTGAGGAACCGGCCGGTCTGTGTATTTTCGAATGCTTCGCCGAGTGTGAATCGCTTCAAGAGTATCCATACGAGTGCCTCCTTTATTTTTTCCGGAAAAAGGTGGGTAAGAAGTCAATAAACTTCCTCCCCTGAATTTCTTTCTTGATTTCTCTCTTGACTTCTTTCTTTATTCTTCCTGGATTTCTTTCTTTATTCTTTCTTGATTTCTCTCTT